>ERZ808240.410-NODE-410-length-57331-cov-15.758677_pt1 | contig 57331 bp, 53 predicted proteins | sample MGYA00521084_ERZ808240 | MGnify/ENA primary metagenome ERZ808240 (study PRJEB31516, sample SAMN03275571) | gut metagenome | biome: mammalia-associated habitat; material: feces | host: Papio cynocephalus | place: Kenya | collected 2012-08-06 ...
TCAACGTGAATTTAGCAATGATTCTATTAACGTAAATTCTGTGGTTTTAGTGTTATAATATCGTTGATAGCCATTGTCTTTACAGGTTATGCTCTTTTTCAAGCATTAATTAATGATAGATTATTGATAACGTTATTAAGCGTAGACAGTAACAAAAATGCAAACCTGGCAAAAACCAATGAATATTTTGCAGAAGTGATGACCATTCAAATTACTTGCTTAATTGTGGACTTTGCTGTAGCCGTCTTTTCTAGCATTACGCCAAATGATTGGTGCTTGTTTTCAAACAAGGCTATAAACGAAATTCTTGCATTTGGGGCGTTACTATTCTTTTTTTACATTAATATTGAAAGTATTTGGGAAATGCGGAGTTTCATCTATAATGTTTGCCAATTATATAATTTACATGCATATTCAAGAGTCTTAGAAATCAAAAAGAACAATTCTCATCAAAATGAAAAACATGAGCCCTGACGGCACATTGACATTTTGAAATTGATAAAGCTCCGTCATATTTCTGAGAACAAGTATATGGTCGAATCTCAGTAATCCAGAGTCGACCATGCCTTGACTTGATTTCTGCGGGTTTTACACAAATCTACACCCACAAAAGATGTGGATGACAACTGTGCAGAAAAGGTATTGAGTTCCATAGTGTGGAGTATTCTTCGTATTTATGGTTATTTTTACTTCCAAACAGTCGGCTGTACCCTAACTTTCAAAATATTGGGGTGCGTTTCAGTACTGCTTGGGAGAGCGCTTGAATGGCATTCAAGAGGTCAGCGGTTCGATCCCGCTTATCTCCACCATAAGCTCGAGAGAGTGAAGAGAAAACCTTGAAATCATCTGATTTCAAGGTTTTTCTTTTCCAAAAGTGAGAAATCCGGGGGATTTGCAAAAGGCACCTGTGCGCTTGATTCTTGATGGAAATTTTGAAAATCAAGAGGTCAGGTAGTATGAAGAAAATCAGGATGAACTGCACCGCCACATTGGACGAAACCTTTGCCGATTTACGACGCGGATTTAACGAAGAACTACGACAACTTTTCCCCGCTGGCGCAAATGAAAGCAATCGGCGCGAAAATCAAAATGTCTGCCAAAGGCCGTTGACGGCTTTACACGGGGCGCGTGGGTGGCGGGCGGTATTTTATCTGTCAGACAACGAAAACGGAGCGGGAAGTGCAAACCTCCCGCTCCTACTGCGGTTTATCAGAAAACAAATGGTTCATCCTTGATTGTGCCATAAGCAAAAGGATTGACCCCCAATTCGCTACGGAGGAAATACGCCAATTCCTCCGCCGCAATGAGAATATCGTCATATTCTTCTTTTGGTCAGCGCTTATCTGCGTATGGACCGCGTTCAGACTGTCCGGCATTTCCGCTGCTGGCATCATGCTTTTTCTGATCGGCTTTGAGTCCCTTAATTCGCTTGCAGGATGGCGGAAATGCCGCATGCAGTATAAAAATACTCCCAACCGATTTTACCCGGTTGGGAGTTTTTTCATCATTCAGACGCCGCTGTATTCCAGATATGTACCCCGTCTGAGCAGGGCGGCGGCGCATTTTTCGCAGAGGTAGTCCTCCGTGAGCAGCGCTTCTGGCGCGCCCTCCTCCGTTCCGCCGCAGCGGGCACAGGCGGGAATCGTTACGACCTTCTTTTCAAAGATCCAGTAGGCCGTCCCCGAGGGAACCACCGTGGAAAAGTCGAAGCGGTCGGTCTTGTGACCCTCCAGCTTTCCGTAATTGTAAATGTTGGAGTCCCGTACCCGGATCACATCGTTGTCGAACATCTTTTCCAGCAGCAGATAGTGTCCGCCCCGGGTCCAGTAGCCCTTGCTCTGGACGCAGACCACCGTGTACCCCTCCCGCATGGCGTCTCTGGCTTCCTGCCACTCATAGGTCTTTTCCTTCAGGTAAAAGCCCATCTGCGCCGGGGCGACAACGAACAGCGTGCCGTCGGTGCCGTTCTGGAAGCAGTAGCCGCCGTAGCGGCGGCACATCTCCGGCGGCGTCAGCTCGGTGTCGGACATGTAGGTCGCCAGCATGGCCATGGTGGTGATGCCGCAGCCGTGGGTGGTGATCTTATACCCGCCGTACATGGTGGTGGGGTAGTCCTGCTGGAGGTAAAGCGGGGCTTCCGGGTAGCGCTGGTGCCCCACGTCGGGGTAGAGCAGATCGGAGGCGGTGACCGGGGCGGTCTGCGCCGCCGTGCCCAGGGCAATGGCGCTGTAATTGATCTCGGCGGGGTATTTTTCCCTGGCCTGGGCGATCTTCTCCCCGCCAAGGGCGGCGGTCAGGTCTTTCCGGGCGGCGTCGTACCAGATGTCGGTGCTGCCCTTGAAAAAGACGATGTGATAGCCCAACTCTGAGCGGAGGATGTCCACGTCCCCGCTCTGGCGGTTATCGTCAAAGCACCAGTCGTCCAGCACGGAGGTCAGCTGCCCTTTGCGCAGCTTCTGGTACAGGCCGCCGTTCAGCGCGGAACCGGCGTCCGCGGAATTTTTATTGGCCAGATCGGCGAAAATCGCGTCTGCGGTGGATTTGTTGTTGCCCCGCAGGCTGTCCTTTTCCAGGGATTTCCGGTAGTCCTCCACCAGCGTCTGGGCAGAGGCCAGGCAGGTATCCCACAGGTCTTCGGGACAGGTCACGGTGCCGTCCGGGGCGACAGTGACGGTTTCCGTCCCGTCTTCCGGCGCCTGGGGGATCAGCAGAATGTGGCGGATGTCCACCAGCTTGCCGCTGTTTCGGGTGATGCCCGCCTCGGCGTAGTCCGACTCATGCTCCGCGAAGTAGGCTTCCACCTCTTCCTCGGTGGGCGCGATGGAATAGCTCAGGGCGGTGTCGTACATATAGCCCCGGTTGTACAGCTCCATGCAGGCAGCCAGGTCTTCCGCCGACGCACCGGCGATATCCTTCGCCAATGCGGAAACGTCGGCAAAACCGTACTGTTCCGCCAGCGTGGCCAGCGTCTGGGGAATGTCCTCCAGATACTGCTCGTGGAGGGTGTTGAGCCGGTAATTCTTATTGTAGCCGTAGAGATAGGCCGTGGCGGGCTTGCCGGACATGTATTTTTCGTGGTTTTTCATGTTGGGCTGATAGGCTTCCTCGGTGGGGATGCCCTCGTCCACGCTTTGCAGCGACAGCGCCAGGGCGCTGTGCCAGCTGGTCAAAGCCCGCTTCAGAAAATACTGCTGCCAGCTGGCGACGCTATCGTCAATCTCACAGGGCTGGGTGTCCAGAGGCCGGTCAAAATCCGGAGCGGCTTCGTGCGCCGCCTGGCGGTAGGAGGCGACCTCCATCCAGTAGTAGACCTGGAGCTGCCCGTTTGTCAGCTGCTCGCTTCCCAGGGTCGCCACCACGGCGGAAGCGTCCACGGAATCCGCCGTATAGCTGCCCTTGCAGGTCACGTCGCCGGGGCTGCCGTCCGGCGGAACCGTGGCCGGGACGGTGGGCTGGGCAGTCTCCGCCGCCGTGGACGAGGCGGCGGTCTCCGCCTTTACGGGAGACTTTTTCCCGCAGCCCGTCAGCCCCTGCAAAAGCATGACGGCACACAGGGCTGCTGCCAGGTATTTGGGGCAGCACCGCACAATTGCGTCTGCGAGTCTCAGCCGTCCTTTTGCCCCACTTCCGCAGTTCCGAAAATGGGAAATACATACAGTATTCCTCCATTTCCGGAACTTTGAATTGGGGCAAAAATCCTGGCTGAGACTTTTTGACGAATTGTGCGGTGTTGCCCTTTTTGTATTCTCTGTCATACCCAGATTCCTTTCTTTCGGCACTGCCGAAGATTTGAAAAAGCAGCCCGGAAAGGCTGCTTTTTCCGAACGGGCAGCGCCGCCCCGGTTTTACGCTTCCTCGAAGGTCAGGATGTCCTTGTACTTTTCCTTGAACAGGCCGTAGACCGCGTCCAGAATCGCCTCATCCTCCACGGCAAGGTAATTTTCATTTTCCTCGTCCACCGGCTCCACCTCGAGAATCACAATCTCGGTGGACGGCTCGTCGGCGGGCATCAGAATCAGATATTCCTTGCCCTCGTAGGTAAGGCAGTCCAGATATTCAAAGTCCATATCCTGCCCGTTTTCGTCGGTCAGGGTCAGGATGCTTTCTTCGGGCTCCATGGTTTCGTTTTCCATAAAAATTCCCTCCTGTTATGGGATTGGTTCTGGGATGATTATACCCGATATGGCCGGGAAATGCAAGAGGAATGTGCCGGAGTGTTTCATTGACTTTGCCATTTGCATATGTTAAACTGAGGCTAAGAACACAAGGAGGGATATCCATGACCCCCATTGAAAAGGAAATCGAGGGCATTGTGGACGGCATTCTGGAGGATTACCGCCACGGCCGGGACATCGACAAGCTCGACCCCTTCCAGCACCCGGACAAGGCCGTGGTCATCGACATGATCGGCAAGCTCCTGCGCATCGTCTACCCCGGCTCCTCCCGGGACAAAGCCTACCGCATCTACAATTCCAAGCACAACCTCTCCATGCTCATTGAGGACGTGATGTACAATCTGAACAAGCAGATCGCCATCGCCCTGCGGGTCGATATGACGGAGCGGGAAGCGCAGGAAACGGCACAGGAGCTGAGTTTGCAGTTCTTCCGGGCAATTCCCGGCATCCGTGCGATCGCCCAGACCGACGTGGAAGCCTTTTACGACGGCGACCCCGCCGCCTTCAGCACGGACGAGATCATCTTCTGCTACCCCGGGCTGTTCGCCATCACGGTGTACCGGCTGGCGCACGTGCTGTATATGCTGAAGGTTCCCGTGCTCCCCCGGATCATGACGGAGCACGCCCACAGCGTCACCGGCATCGACATCAACCCCGGCGCCACCATCGGCCGGTATTTCTTCATCGACCACGGCACCGGCATCGTGGTGGGCGAGACCACGGTCATCGGCGACCATGTGAAGGTCTACCAGGGCGTGACCCTGGGCGCGCTGACCACCCGGGGCGGACAAAGCCTGCGGGGAAAGAAGCGCCACCCCACCATTGAGGACAACGTGACCATTTACGCCGGCGCGTCCATCTTAGGCGGCGGCACGGTGATCGGCCGGGACAGCGTCATCGGCTCCAACGTCTTCATCACCCACTCCATTCCCCCCTGCACCACGGTAAGCGTCAAGAGTCAGGAGCTGCAATTCAAGCCCCGAAGCTGCGAGGGCAACTGCGATTCCTGCCCCAAGCCGGAACCCTTCTGGGAAGGGCAGAAATAATGCTGCGGGCAAGCGTTTCCGCTGCAAAGAGCATACGCAATGATTTTGGAGGTACGCATGAAAGAATTTGTCCGCGTCCTGAAATTCACCTTTTTCTCCATCAGCGCCGGCCTCATCGAAATGGGCAGCTTCGCTCTGCTGAATGAATTTACCCATCTCCCATACTGGCCCTGCTACCTGATTGCCCTGTGCCTGAGCGTACTCTGGAACTTTACCCTGAACCGAAAGTTCACATTCCAATCCGCTGCCAACGTACCCGTGGCCATGGTAAAGGTTGCCGCCTACTACGTGGTCTTCACGCCCCTGTCCACCCTTCTGGGGAATTACCTGGCCGGCAGTCTGGCGTGGAACGAATACCTGGTAACGATTATAAGCATGCTGCTGAATTTCTCCACGGAGTTCCTGTATCAGCGGTTTTTCGTCTTCGGCAAGTCTCTGGACAGTGCGAAGCAGGCGTAAATTCATACTGAACTTTAATTAAAATCTTTAAAAAAGGTTTTAATTGCCCGAAGGGCATGAAGTTCATATGAGACTTGTTTTGTGATTTCTTTCCTTATAAATCACAAAACTGGCAGCGCCAATAGGCGATGCCTTCTTGATTAAAATCAAAGATTTTAATCAAGAAATAGTATCAAAAGGGAAAGCAACGTCACGCAGACGGAATAATCCGGCAAAAAGCAGGGCACAGAAGTGTGCCCTGCTTTGTTCGTTCAATTCATCGTTCCCTCGGAGCGGGCAAACAGGTCGCCGATCCGCTGCCTGAGAGCCTTTGCTTCCGGGGTGTCCGACGTGCCGTAGGCATCAATCCAATCCGCCGACGCCTGCTGGGCGTCCTTCATGGCGGCAAGGCCGCAGCCTAAATCCGCCACACGGAAGGCAGGCAGGCCGGACTGCCGGGAGCCGAAGAAATCTCCGGGACCCCGCAGGCGCAGGTCTTCCTCCGCGATCCTGAAGCCGTCGGTGGTTTTGCACAGGGCTTTTAAGCGCTGGAGCGTCTCCGGGTTGCGGTTGTGGGTGGTGAGGATGCAGTAGCTTTTCGCCTTGCCCCGGCCTACCCGGCCGCGAAGCTGGTGCAGCTGGCTCAGACCGAACCGGTCGGCGTCCTCAATGACCATCAGCGTGGCGTTGGGAACGTCCACCCCCACCTCGATGACCGTGGTCGCTACCATCACGTCCGCTTCCCCACGGGCAAAGGACGCCATGGCGGCTTCCTTTTCCGCACCCTTCATCTGCCCGTGAAGCAGCGCAATGCGCAGGTCGGGGAAAACCGTCTGCTGCAAGGTCTCCGCCCAGACGGAGGCGGCCTTGATGCCCAGCTCCTCGTTTTCCTCCACCGCCGGGCAGACCACGAAGCATTGATGGCCCTCCGACACCTGCTTGCGGATAAAGGCGTTGATCCGGGGGCGGTAGCTCTCCCCCACAAGAAAGGTATCCACCGGCTCCCGTCCCGGGGGCAGCTCGTCCAGAACGGACACGTCCAGATCGCCGTAGAGGATCAGCGCCAGCGTCCGGGGGATGGGCGTCGCCGACATCACCAGCAGGTGGGGATCCTCCCCCTTGGCGGAAAGGCGGCTGCGCTGTCCGACACCGAAGCGGTGCTGCTCGTCGGTGATGACCAGCCCCAGATTGTCAAACCGGGTGGACTCCGACAACAGCGCGTGGGTGCCGATCACCACCTGAACTTCCCCGGCGGCGATACGCTCCCGCACGTCCTTTTTCTGCTTCGCCGTCATGGAGCCGGTGAGCAGCGCCGCGGATACCCCCAGAGGGGCGAACAGGGCGTTCAGGGAGGCGAAATGCTGCTCGGCAAGGATCTCCGTCGGCGCCATCAAAGCGGTCTGTCTGTGGTTCCTCGCGGCGCAGTAGGCGGCGGCCGCCGCTACCATGGTCTTGCCGCTGCCCACGTCTCCCTGTACCAGCCGGTTCATGGGGACGCCCCGGCGGAAATTCTCCAGAATTTCCCCTACAGCCCGGCTCTGGGCGCCGGTGAGGGAAAAGGGCAGGCTGTCATAAAAGGGCGCCATGTCGAAATCCGTGTAGGGTTCCGTCTTCTTTTCCTTCCGGGCGGCGCGCATCAGGGCGAGCCCCGCGGAGAATACGAAGAATTCCTCGAAGATCATCCGCTTTTTCGCCAGCTCCGCCTCCGCCATGGAATTTGGTTCGTGGATGGCGAAATACGCCCGCTCGGCAGGCAGAATGCCGTATTTCTCCCGCACCTCGGCAGGGAGAATTTCCTCCGGCGGGTCGCACACCGCCAGCGCCTGCTGCACGAGACGAAGCAGCGCCGCGTTGGTCAGCCCCGCAGTCAGGGGGTAAATGGGAAGGATCCGCCGGGTGGTCACAGGCTGGGACGCCGGCGTCTCGAACACGGGATTCGTCATGCTGTAGCCGATGAAATCCCCGCTCACCGCGCCGTAGAAAATGTACTCCCGTCCGTATTCCAGCTGCTGGGCGGCGAAGCGATTGTTGAAGAACGTCACGTTCAGCCGCCCGGTGGTATCCGCAAGCTGCACCTTGGTCAGATCCAGCCCCTTGCGGATGTGGCTGGTGCGGGGGGTGTTCATCACCATGGCGCGGAAACAGGCGGGGACGTCCGGCTCCAGCTTTTCGATGGGAACCAGCTTCGTCCGGTCCTCGTACCCTCTTGGGAAGTGGCAGATGAGATCCCGGAGGGTAAAAATATTCAGCTGGGCAAGCTGCTTTGCCCGCGCCCCTCCCACGCCCTTGAGCATCGTAACGGGGTCAGACAGTTTTGCCATGGTTGCACCTCCCGGAATAAATCTGCAATACTTTGGGAAGCTCTGGACAAATCGACGAGAGCTGACAATCAGCGATTTGTTCGGAGTTTTCCCAAACAAAAATGAAAAAACTCCCTCCAAGCACTGCTCGGAAGGAGATATTTTCAGAGAAATCAGGCCAGCTTGTTCAGCTTCAGAGTCATGCTGCTCTTCTTCCGGGCAGCGTTGTTCTTGTGCAGGAGACCCTTGTTGACAGCCTGATCGACGGCCTTGACGGCGGTCTTGTAAGCGGCGTCGGCGGCAGCCTTGTCACCGGACACCAGGGCGGCGTCGAACTTCTTCAGGTTGGTCTTCAGCTCGGACTTGTCAGCCTTGTTCTTCTCGTAAGCGATCTTGGAAGAAATGACATCCTTCTTAGAGGACTTGATATTGGGCATGGATTCCACCTCCTTCTGTTCATTTTCCATACAGATACGGATTATAACGCCTTGACGCGATAAAATCAACCCTTTTTTCAAAATTTTTTGCCATTCCGGGCACGGAAAGCTTCTCTTCGGCCATCCCGCCCCGGCGGGCGGACGCCGGGGTCTGCGCTTAGGATTGTCAAGTCCTAATTTTTGCACAAAAAAATGTTCATGGTAAAATCCACGACCCGAAAAAAAGTGGGAAATCCGTCGAACGCGGGCGAATCTTTTTATGTGAACCAAAACTGCATATCCACAGCACGCCATGCCTGTGGAAAACCCCTGTGGAAAAACCTGTGGAGATTGTGGAAAACTATGAGTTATCAACAGAAATTTTTGCTTTTTTTCTTCTTTCCCTTTCTTGTGGAAAAGTCTGCATATATCCATGTATATTCCTTTCTGCGCCCCAAAAGGAGCTGTGTTACGTCACCGCCGAATGGAAGCCGTTACCGGAAAAACAGCGGGGAAAAGTTCATTTCCTGTAAAAAAACGCTGTCGAAAGTCCTGGACGCTTTCCCGCAACCGTGAAAAATTTGTGAAAATCCGCCAAAGAATGATTTGCCGCTTCCGGGGAATACTGGGTAGGAACGGGAATGGAAGCTCCCTTTCCCGGTATCACAACACAGGAGGCTGCCATGCAGGGAAAAGTAGAGATATGCGGCGTCAACACATCGAGACTTCACGTTCTTTCCCAGGCGGAAATGGACGCCCTGCTCCGCCGGGCCCAGGCGGGGGACGAAAGCGCCCGGGAAAAGCTCATCGAAGGAAATCTGCGGCTGGTGCTCAGTGTCATACAGCGCTTTGACAAGCGGGGCGAAAACCCCGACGATCTGTTTCAGGTGGGGTGCATCGGCCTCATTAAGGCCATCTCCAATTTTGACCCGGACAAGCAGGTGCGCTTTTCCACCTACGGCGTACCCATGATCGCGGGGGAGGTGCGGCGGTATCTGCGGGACAACAGCGTTATCCGGGTCTCCCGCTCCATCCGGGACGTGGCCTACCGGGTGCTTCAGTGCAAGGAAGCCCTGACCGCCCGCCTGGGGCGGGAGCCGACGCTGGAGGAAATCTCCAAAGAGCTGGGCATCCCCCTGGAGGAGGTCAGCCGGGCGCTGGACGCGGTATGCGCCCCGGCGAGCCTGTATGATCCCGTCTACTCCGACGGCGGCGATCCGCTGACGGTGATGGATCAGGTGCGGGACACGAAAAACACCGAGGACGGCTGGATGGAGCACATTACCCTGCAAAACGCCTTCCGCGCCCTGAACGACCGGGAAAAGCAAATTCTCTCTCTGCGGTTTTACGACGGGAAGACCCAGATGGAGGTGGCCTCCGCCCTGGGCATTTCCCAGGCGCAGGTGTCCCGGCTGGAAAAGGGCGCCATCGGCGCCATGCGAAAGTCCGTCAGCGTTTCGTAAAGCGGCATACTCCCCCTCTCAGGCGCATAAGGTTTGCCAAAGGAGGGTTAAGCTATGCCGATACGGTTTACCCAGCTGCAATGCAAGGAGGTCATCTGCGTCAGCGACGGCCGCCGGCTGGGGTTTGTGACGGACGTGCAGGTGGAGATCCCCGGCGGGAACGTCTGCGCCATCGTCGTTCCCTGCCCCGCGCGGTTTCCGGGGGGCTTCGGGCGGCGGGACGATTTTATCATTCCCTGGAACTGCATCAAGCGCATCGGCCCGGACATCGTGCTGGTGGAAGCAAAGCCCGACGATTGCCGGGTGCCGAGAGGAAAGCCGGGGCTGCCGCGATAAATGGCAGCCCAACAATTTTCTGCCGCCTGCACCGGAATTTTTTTGCGATTTTTTGGAAATAATGCTTGCAATTGTGCCGTTCATCCTATATAATGATTCGGCATGGGCTTTGACCCGTGACATTTCAAAACCACACACCCGGGGATCGGCCGCCCCCGTGTCCGGAAGGACGGGCTGCCGGGATGATCGGGGTGGAGGAAAAACAAAAGGAGAAATTGTAAAATGGCTGTCGTATCTATGAAGCAACTGCTGGAGGCCGGTGTTCACTTCGGTCACCAGACCCGCCGCTGGAACCCCAAAATGGCGCCCTACATCTACACCGAGCGCAACGGGATCTACATCATCGACCTGCAGAAGACCGTAAAGAAGCTGGAAGAGGCTTACGCCTTCGTCCGTGACCTGTCCGCAAACGGCGGCAACGTGCTGTTCGTCGGCACCAAGAAGCAGGCCCAGGACGCCATCAAGGAAGAGGCTACCCGCTGCGGCGGTTACTACGTCAACGCCCGTTGGCTGGGCGGTATGCTGACCAACTTCCGCACCATGCGCACCCGTATCGACCGTCTGGCACAGCTGCGCAAGATGGAAGAGGACGGCACCTTCGCCATGCTGCCCAAGAAGGAGGTCATCAAGCACCAGGCCGAGATCGAGAAGCTGGAGAAGTACCTGGGCGGCGTGAAGGAAATGAAGAAGCTGCCCGCCGCTCTGTTCATTGTTGACCCCCGCAAGGAGCGCAACGCCATTGCCGAGGCCCGCAAGCTGAACATCCCCATCGTGGCCATCGTGGACACCAACTGCGATCCCGATGAGATCGATTACGTCATTCCCGGCAACGACGACGCCATCCGCGCCATCCGTCTGATCGCCTCCGCCATGGCCAATGCCGCCATCGAGGGCCGTCAGGGTGAGGACGCCGCCGAGGCGCCTGCCGAAGCGCCCGCCGAGACCGCCGCCGAATAATAAGCACTTAGGAGGATACGAAAATGGCATTTACCGCACTGGACGTTAAGAAGCTCCGTGAAATGACCAACGTCGGCATGATGGACTGCAAGAAGGCTCTTCAGGCCACCGACGGTGATATGGACGCCGCCGTGGACTGGCTGCGTGAGAAGGGTCTTGCCAAGGCCGCCAAGAAGGCCGACCGCATCGCCGCCGAGGGCGTTGCCTACGCCACCGTCGTAAACGGCATCGGCGTCATCATCGAGGTCAACTCCGAGACCGACTTTGCCGCCAAGACCGACGCATTTCTGGATCTGGTAAAGAACCTGGCCGTCGTCGTCGCCACCGAGAACCCCGCCGACGTGGACGCTCTCAAGGCCTGCAAGTACCCCAATTCCGACCTGACCGTCACCGAGATCATGCAGGAGAAGGTCATGTCCATCGGCGAGAACATGCAGATCCGCCGCTTTGCCCGGTTTGCCGACAACACCTCCGTCGCCTACGTGCACGCAGGCGGCACCCACGGCGTTCTGGTGAACCTGGCCGTGGAGGGCGGGATTGACGCCACCGAGATCGGCAAGAACGTGGCCATGCAGATCGCTGCTATGAGCCCCAAGTACTGGGACAAGTCCCAGGTGCCGCAGGCCGACGTGGACAAGGAGCTGGCCGTGCAGGTCGCTCTGATGGACAACGACCCCAAGATGGCTTCCAAGCCCGCCGCCGTGAAGGAAAAGATCGCCGCCGGCAAGATGGCCGCCTTCTACAGGGAGAACTGCCTGCTGCAGCAGGAGTTTGTCCGCTCCGACCTCTATAAGGGCGATGTGGCCGGCTACATTGCCGACGCCGCCAAGAAGCTGGGCGGCAAGGTCACCTTCGTTGACGCCGTCCACTACGTCAAGGGTGAGGGCATCGAGAAGAAGGCTGACGACTTCGCCGCCGAAGTCGCCGCCCAGATCGCCGGTGCTCAGAAGTAATTCCCATAACCGTCAAAATCTCCCTGACCAAACGGTCAGGGAGATTTTCTGCGTCTATTTCACCAAAGGCTCCGCAATCAGGAAATAGTATCAAAAGTAGTCCGCGATCATCAGGGGCTTGCGGAAGAACGCTTGATCCAGGCAGGGATTTTCCTTCCTGACTTCCAGCCCCGGAAGCGCCCCGCGGGCTTCCCGAAAGTCCCCGACGCCCGCGATCAGCGCCGAGAAGGCAGGGACGGTCATCACCGCGTCGGCCTCTCCGCCCCGCGCTACGCCTACCGCTCTGCCGTCTGCGAATGTGACGGTAAAGCTGTCGTTGTTTTCCGGGATCTGGCCGTCCTGCACTGCCACGCAGACGGTGCCGCCGCCGATGTACCGCGCCTTTTCCAGCACGGACTTCACATTCACGGCGCGAACCATGCCCGCGCTCTGCACGCTCCAGCTGACCGCGCCCAGCGACCACTCCGGCATAAAATACTGCATGGCCGGGGCGGCAGGCGTAGAGAATTTCACGAACCGGTGGTCGGAGGACAGGCTTTTATATAGCCGCATCAGCTCCTCAAAGCCGCCCTTGTCCGCGAAGCGGAACCGGCTGCAAACCAGATTCCGCCCCTCCGGCTCGTCGGCAAGCTTAAACGTCGTATAGGCGTCGGGCTTCCCGGCGGCGTCAAAGCAGACGTAGGTGAACTCCTGCTTCACCGCGGGGTCACTTTTTTCTGTCCATGCGTAGTCCTCGTCCCCATGGAGCACCATCATATTATAGTGGGATTCCCAGATGGCGTCCAGCGCGCGGATCTCTGCGGTCATGGGGCGGCCTTTTTCTGCGAGACGGAAGCTGCCGCCCTCCTTCGGGGGATTCAGGAGCGCCAAATCCACCGTCCAGCCGTATTTCTGCACGCAGTTTTCGTAGCCGAATTTCCGGTAATAGGCGGTGGAGAAGGGGTACAGGTAGGAAAAATCGTACCCGGAAGCATACATATCCGGCAGCGCTTTCTGGAAGCACGCCCGGATGCCGCCCCGGCGGCGGTACTGGGGCAGGGTCGCCACGCCCCCGATGCCGCCCATTTTGCAGGGGCTGCCGTCAAACTGCACCGTAAAATCGGAGACGGTGAAGGTACTCATCATTTCCCCGTCCTCGTCAAAGGCCGCCCAGTGGGCGGCATTGTCCTTTTCCGGGTCGGCGGGGCAGTTGGCGTAGGGCATTTCAAAGCAGATGGCGAACAGCTCGTTGACTCTCTGGGCTTCCTCGGGAGCGGTTTTCCGTACGATCATTTTTCTTCCTCCTCAGGCTCCATGTAGGGAGCAAATACCTTTTTCAGCAGACGGGTGTTGATGTAAGCCGCGGCGGCAAAATAGACGACGACCCAGATAAAGCCCGCTTGTAAAAACAGATACGGGTTCGTCAGCAGCAGCGCCCAGGGGAAAACGTTGATCACCACGATCAGCGCCGTCCGGGGCAGGTATGCCACGCTGAAAATCAGGGCGTTCCTGATCACGGACTTGGTATCGTTCCGGAACTGGCTCAGCAGCGGGAAGGCGTAGCCCGCCATCATCAGCACGACCACCAGAAACAGCACAAACAGGAAGAACAGGTAGTGCATCCAGCCGCTCGTGCCGAGGAAGATGAAAATATTCACGCAGGAGGCCGCGCCGAACAGCAGCAAAAACAGCCAGACCAGCGTCGCCTGACGAAATTCGTCCCGGAACGCCTGGAAGTAGCCCTTCACCAGGCTTCCCTCCCGCGCTGTGCCCATGCGGAAGCACACGGTGTACATCGCCGTGCTGGCCGCGCCGATGGTGACGACGGGCAGGCATGTCACGAGGTAGATCACATTCAGAATGATCAGGTCGGCGATCCGGCTCATGGCGCGCATGAACCCGGAATCCAGAGAAAAGAAACCACCCATAGAGATACTCCTTTTTTGTTTGCCACCAGTATAGCAAATCCGGCGGATAATTGCAAGGGAGACGGGCAAATTCCGGCCGGAGGGCGGCGGCTGCGCCCTTCCGCCGGGGCGTTTTTCGCCGCTTTTCGTGAATTTGACCGTATCCGCAGAGGGAAACGCCGCGGAAACGGGCAAAGTTCCGAAAATTCACAGCGATGGATTTTTATGCAAATCAACCGTTGACAAATCCGGTTCGCAGCGGTATAATCCCGTATACTTACTCACGAAATACGTCAAATATTCATCCGGAGGTTGTATATATGAATAATCACGACAACATCAAGAAGATCGTCCTTGCATATTCCGGCGGCCTGGATACATCCATCATCATCCCCTGGCTGAAGGAAAACTACAATGACCCCGAGATCATCGCCGTGGCCGGCAACGTCGGTCAGGCCGACGAGCTGGAGGGACTGGAAGCCAAGGCCATCGCCACCGGCGCCAGCAAGCTGATCGTCGCCGATCTGGTGGACGAGATGGTGGACGAGGTCATCATCCCCGCCCTGAAAATGGACGCCAAATATGAGACCTACCTGCTGGGCACCGCCTTTGCCCGCCCTGTCATCGGCAAGAAGCTGGCGGAAATTGCGCTCGCCGAGGGCGCGGACGCCATCTGCCACGGCGCCACCGGAAAGGGCAACGACCAGGTTCGGTTTGAGCTGGCCATCAAGCGGTTCGCCCCGGACATGAAGATCATCGCCCCCTGGCGGGAGTGGGACATCAAGTCCCGGGACGAGGAGATCGACTTTGCCGAAGCCCACCACGTTCCCCTGAAGATCAGCCGGGAGACCAACTATTCCAAGGACAAGAACCTGTGGCATCTGAGTCATGAGGGTCTTGATCTGGAAGACCCCGCCAACGAGCCGAACTACGAAAAGCCCGGCTTCCTGGAAATGGGCGTCTCCCCTCTGCAGGCACCCGACGTTCCCACCTATGTGACCATCGACTTTGAAGCGGGCGCGCCCGTGGCCGTGGACGGCGAGAAGATGAAGGCATCCAAGATCATCGAAAAGCTCAACGCCCTGGGCGGCGCCAACGGCATCGGCATCATCGATATCGTGGAAAACCGGCTGGTGGGCATGAAAGACCGGGGCGTATACGAGACTCCCGGCGGCACCATCCTGTACTTCGCCCACGAGCAGCTGGAAATGCTCACCGTGGACAAGGACACCCTGCATGTCAAGCAGAAGCTGGCCGTGGACTACGCCGACCTCATTTACAACGGCAAGTGGTATTCTCCCCTCCAGGAGGCTCTGACCGCCTTTGCCAACGAGAGCAACAAGTACGTCACCGGCTCCGTGAAGCTGAAGCTCTACAAGGGCAACATCATTCCCGCCGGCACCACCTCTCCCTACTCCCTGTACTCCGAGAATCTGGTGACCTTCGGCGAAAGCGACTACGACCAGAATCAGGCCGCCGGCTTCATCAATCTGTGGGGTCTGCCCACCAAGGTGCAGGCGCTGCGGGAGCAGGGAAAGCTGTAAAGAAAAAGCAATACCGAGGACAGATTTATGAGCAAACTATGGGCCGGACGGACTTCCGGCGAGGTCAGCAGCATCGCGGATGATTTCAATTCCTCCATCCGCTTTGACTGCAAACTATATAAGCAGGATATCACCGGCTCCATGGCTCATGCCGCCATGCTGGGCGCCCAGGGCATCATCTCCCAGGCCGAGGCCGGGCAGCTCATTGACGGGCTGCAAGGGATTCTGAACGACCTGGAATCCGGGGCGCTGGAATTTGACTTCGGCTGCGAGGACATCCACATGTTCGTCGAGCAGGTGCTGACCCAGCGATTGGGGGATGTGGGGAAAAAGCTCCACACTGCCCGCAGCCGGAACGACCAGGTGGCGCTGGACTTAAGAATGTACCTGAAAGACCAGATCGACGAAATTACCGGGCTGGTAAAGGACGTGCTTTCGGCAATCGTCGCCCAGGCGGAAAATAACAAGGGCGTCATCATGCCCGGCTACACCCATTTGCAGCGGGCGCAGCCCATCCTGTTTTCCCACCACCTGATGGCCTATGCCATGATGCTCCTGCGGGATCTGGGTCGTCTGGGGGACTGCCGGAAACGGATGAACGTGTGCCCCATCGGCTCCTGCGCCCTGGCCGGGACGACGTATCCCACCGACCGGCGCTTCGAGGCTCAAAAGCTGGGCTTTGACGATATCGCCCGCAACTCCGTCGACGGCGTGTCCGACCGGGACTTCTGCGTGGAGCTGATAAGCGCCATTTCCATACTCATGATGCACCTGAGCCGGTTTTCCGAGGAGATCATCCTCTGGGCAAGCTGGGAGTATGGGTTCATCCAGCTGTCCGACGCCTACACCACCGGCTCGTCCATCATGCCTCAGAAGAAAAACCCCGACATGGCGGAGCTTGTCCGGGGCAAGACCGGGCGGGTCTACGGCGACCTGATGGGGCTGCTCACCACCCTGAAGGGGCTGCCCCTGGCATACAACAAGGACATGCAGGAGGACAAGGAAGCGGTTTTCGACGCCGTGGACACGGTAAAAATGTGCCTGAAGGTCTTTGCCCCCATGCTTTCCACCATGACCGTGAAGCCGGAGACCATGAAAAAGGCCGCCCAGGGCGGCTTCATCAACGCCACCGACCTTGCGGACTACCTGGTGAAAAAGGGAATGCCCTTCCGCAGTGCCTACAAGATCTCCGGCCAGATCGTGGCGCGGTGCATTGCGGACGGCTGCGTGCTGGAGACCCTGCCCCTGGAAACCTACCGCTCCTACAGCGAATTGTTTGACAACGATCTTTACCACGACATTGATCTGACGGTCTGCGTGGAGAAGCGCATCTCCGAGGGCGGCACCTCCGCCGCCTCCGTGGACGCCCAGATCGCCTATGTGAAGGCGCAGCTCGGGTAAGAGAATGCAGGGCATTTCTCACCGTATGGGAAGAGCATCGCGCCGCTGTAATTGTTCTCCCGGCGGCTTTCACGGCCGCCGGGATTTTCCGTCATTGACATTTCCGGAAAAAGCCGATAAACTGGAAGCAATCTGAATTTGCGAGGGAAATGCCATGAAGCAACGCATCTATTCCATTGACATACTGAAGCTGATACTGGCGTACATCATCGCCTTTTTCCATTTCGGCACCACCATTGCCCCCGGCCCTACGGTGGCGGTGCAGGTGTTTTTCATCATCTCCGGGTTCTTTCTGGGAAAGAAATTCTACGCCCGCTCCTTTGCCGACGGCGGGAAAGCCTACGGCGCGTGGGACTATACGTTGGATCATGTGACCTCCATTTACCCCCACTATCTGTTTTCCCTGGCGGCGTTTTTCCTGTATACATTGGCAAGAAGTCTTTTGCATCTGGCGATGTCCCCCGGCTGGGACAAGGTCAGCGCCATCGCCCTGGACTTTTACAACCAGATTCCCGACCTTCTGCTCCTGCAAAGCGCCTACCGCTTCCACGAAAGCCTCAACTATCCCCTGTGGCAGCTGTCCGCCCTGGTGATCGCGGGGTTCTTTGTCTATGGCCTGCTATGCCGCAATGAGCGCGTCAGCCGGACGCTCCTGTTCCCCGCCGCCATTCTGATGATCCAGTCCCTGCTGTATTCCGGGGTGGATCTGTGGGAAAACTACGGCTTTTTCTATCTGCCCCTCCTGCGGGCGTTTTCGCCGCTGTGCATCGGCGTGCTGACGTTTTATTTCACCACCACGCCCTATTATGCGCGGCTGAAAGCGAAAAAGGTGGTTTTCAATCTGGCGGCCATCTTGTCTGCGGTGACCATTTTCGTCTACGCCGACCTTGCCAACATTTTTCTGATCACCACGCCCATTCTGATCCTGGGGTGCTATGACGGCGCGTCTTGGTTAAGCGTTTTGCTGAACCGGCGGATTTTCCGGAATTTCGGCAAATTCTCCTATGCCGTCTACTTAAACCACGCCCTCGTCGCCCGGTTCGTGCAGGCGCGGCTGATGCCGGGCGTCCAGGCGCGGGGCATCGGGCTGACCCAATGGCAGAGTAACGGCATTTTCTTTGTTCTTCTGACCGTCTATTCCGTGCTGACGCTGTTTCTGGTGGAGACATGGAAAAATAAGCGCCGGAGCAAGGCCGCCGTACAATAAAGGCAGCACCGCACGATTCGGCAGGAGGTCTCAGCCGGGATTTTTGCCCAAATTCAAGGTTCGGAAAACGGGAAATACTGCGCAGCCGTAAGCCAGCTTACGCCGGCAACGGCTGCGCAGTATTTCCCGTCATTCAAACTGAAGAAGTGGGGCGAAAAGACCGCTGAGACGCGCAGACGCTTTTTGCGCGGTGCCGCTCCAATAATATCAGTCCGCGGCGGAAATGGAAGTGATGTGGGGGTTGACGCCCTCGTACCAGTAGAGGAACCCCTCGGCGTTGATCACGTCGCCGACCTTCAGTGCTTCCACGGCCTGATACACCTCGGTGTCCTCGCCGCACAGGTAGGACTCCACGCAGAAGTTGTAGGTCTGGTCGTTCACGGTAACGTTGAAGTACAGGTCATCACCCTTCGCGCCGGAGCCGTCCCAGCTGTACAGGAAGGCAGCCTCGTTGCCGTTGGCGTCGGTGCTGGGAGCCACGGTCAGGCCGGTGAAGGAAACGAACTCGTTCTGATGGTCGATCAGCGCGTCGGTGCCCAGCAGATCGGTGACATCCAGCGCCTTGGCAATGTAGGAATCGCCCTTGACGAACTCAAAGGTGCCGTCCATGATCTCCACCTCGCCGGACCATTCGCCCTTGTAGCCGGTGACGCGGATCTTGGTGCCGGGAACCAGCTTGGCGGCGTCCGCCTCGGTGCAGGCCAGGTTGTACAGGAAATAAGCGCCGTCGGGGCTCTGGCAGTAGACGGTGACCTTATCGTCCCACCAGGACTGATGCGCCTGAACGTAGGTCTCCACAACGACCTCCGTGTCGTTGGCGGCGGCCACGTATTCGGCATGGCTCATTCCGGTATCCTTCTTGGCGCAGCCGGCGAAGGACAGGATCATCGTCAGAACCAGAAGCATGGCAATCAGCTTTTTCATGTTTCAAAACTCCTTTTTCATATATCGTACCATTCGGTACAGCCCCATTATACTACAGGATTTCCGGAAATCAATCTTTTTTGCGGCGCATTTTCAGTTTTTCCCGGAGAACGCAGACGCCCATCCCCACCCAGCAGACTGCAAGACCGATCAGCAGCGCCTTGGAAACGCCGGGCAGAGGCCCCAGGCCGTCAGCGGATGCACCGATCTGGTCTAACCGGTACAGAGAGGAAACGTCGCTGTAAAGGGACGAAAGGTACTTATCGTTGACCGTCTGGTGGCGGCGTACGGACTTGTTCACGTCCTCGATCAGCTGCCCTGCGGCGTTGCGCAGGGAGGCGGAGCCGTTGAACACGGGGGTGACGAAGGTGCAGTCCGTGTAGCGCATCAGCAGCCGGGCGGCCTCGATCTTGGCGCGGTAGTGGGTGGTGTTGTCCTCGCCGCAGCGGCTTAAGTAGTCCTGATAGGCGGGGCTTTCCTGCGCCTTGGACGTGACGGGGATGTACCCCTCCGTCTGGGAATAGGCGATCTGCACGTCGTTCGTCAGCAGGTACTGGGCGAACAGCCAGCTCGCCAGCACCTCCTGAGAATCGGACTTATGGAACACGCACACCGACGGCCCCTGGGAGATCATCCGGGGCTGCTCCGGGTCGAACTGGGGAACCGGCAGCACCGCCAGCTCAAAGGGGATCAGCTTTTCCTCGGCAATGTCGATGAGGGGCGCGTCGGCACCCATCCATGTCGCGCCGGCGGTGGAGTCGATGGCGAAAATGCACTGCCCGGCGTTGAGGAAGTTTGCGGGGTAGCCCGCCAGCTTGAAGGTGTTGAACGCTCCGGTGGCGGCATGTTCGGCAATGGTGGTGAGAATCTCGCCCGTGGTGTCGTTGAACAGCTGCACCTCGCCGCTGCTCGTGGAGTAGCCCGCGCCCTGCTGCTTGAGCATCTGGATCATCATGTTGTCCGTGGACTTGTCGATGAAGGGGATCAGCACCTTCTGGCCGTTGAGTAAGAAATTCCCGGCGCTGTCCTTCGCCATGGCGGCTTCGGAGACCTCCCAGACAAAGTCCCAGGTCAGGACGTCGGGGAGGGTGTAGCCCAGCTTTTCCACGTAGGTCTTGTTGACGTAGCAGGCTTCCGTGGAGCGCATGTAGGGGATGGCGTAATAATGGCCGTCAATAGCGCATTCCGACAAAAAACGGGGAACGATCTCGTCCCGGGTGGGGGAGTCGAAGCGCACCTCGCTGCCCCCGAGACCGTATTTTTCGTCGGCAAACAGGTCGTCCAGGGGGACCACCGTGTCTTCGCCGGTGAGATAAGTCGCAATGTGGTCGGGGTAGGTGATGCACACGTTGGGGGTGGTGCCGGTTGCGATGTTGGTAATGACGTCGTTGTAGATTTTGCCGTAGTCCGTATAGAGCCGGAGATTCACGGTGACGTTGGGATACAGTTTTTCAAAGTCCGCAATGGCCTGCTTGTAGATGTTCACCTGGGCCATGTTGGTGTCGTTTTTTGCCCAGAAGGTGATCTCATAGCGCCGGGAAGTATCAAATTCATCGGGAACCGGGTAGGAGACGGAAACGGCGGTGTTTTCCTCTGAAGCCAGCGTACCGTGGCAGCCGGTGAAGGAAAGGGTCAGCACAAGGGCAAGGGCGAGGGCAAGCAGCTTTTTCATCCCTTCACGCCCCCTCTCGAAACGCCCTCCATGATCTTCTTCCGGAAAATCAGGAACAGCACGATCAGCGGCAGGGAAATGGCCACCACCGCTGCCATCATGGCGGGGATGTTCTCCCGGCCGAAGCCGTTTTCCCGAATCTCCTGAATGCCGTTGGACACCAGAAAATAGGACTGATCGTCGGTGATCAGCCGCGGCCAGACGTAGGAGTTCCAGCACTCGATGACCTTCAGAATGGTGATGGTGACGACGGTGGGGCGGCAGATGGGGATCATCACCTTGAACAGGTACTTGAGGTCGGAGGTGCCGTCCACCTTGGCGGCGTAGTAAAGCTCGTCGGGAACCTGAGAGAAGGTCTCTTTCAGCAGATAGATGTAAAACACCGACGTTACGGAGGGCAGAATCAGGCCGGTGAAGGTGTTGCGCAGGTTCAGATCGGTGATGGTGACGAAATTGGTGATGACCACCAGCTCCGTGGGGATCATCATCAGAGACAGGAACAGGGCAAACACCAGGTCCTTGCCCTTAAAATTCAGCCGGGCAAAGCCATAGGCCGCCAGCACCGTGACAATGAGCATCAGGCCGGTGGTGATGACGGTGAAGATAATGGTGTTGAGAAAATACCCCCCCAGCGGCACCTGAGTGAAGGCGTCAACGTAGTTTTGCAGGGTGGGGGACAGGGTGTACAGCTTGGGAATCCACTCGGAATTGTAAGCGCCGTAGCTTTTGACGGAGGTAAGCACCATCCAGTAAAAGGGAAACAGCACCAGAATGCCCCAGACGGTCAGAAAGAAATAGGTGACGGTTTTCCTGACCCGCCCCCGGAGACGGGCGCTTTTTTCGATTTTTTCGTAATCCACGTTCGCCGCCTCCTTTTAATAGTGGACGTGCTTCTTGCTCACCAGCAGGTTGATGCAGGTGATGGTCAGCACGATGGCGAAAAGCAGAATGGCCGCAGCGGAGGCGTAGGAGGGGTAGCCGCCGGAATCGCCGTAGAGCATGTCGTAGATGTAGCCCACGATGGTGTTCATCCCGGCGGCGTTCAGGTTGGTGCCGAACAGGGCGACGGCATCGGAGTAGGCTTTGAACGCGCCGATAAAGCCCGTGATGACCAGGTAAAATACCGTGGGGGAGATCATGGGCAGGGTAATCCTGGTGAAAATGCGCCACCGGGAGGTGCCGTCTACTTTAGCGGCATTGTAATAGGTCTGGTCAACGGAGGCCAGCGCCCCGGTGAGGATCAGGATTTTGAAGGGCAGAACGACCCAGATGGTGTAGAAGCAAAGAACGAACATCTTCGCCCAATAAGGACCGTCGATGAAGTCCACCGGCCCCGCGCCGAACCAGCTTAAGACCAGATTCACAAGGCCGTCAGAGTAGGGCGTCCGCTTAAAAAAGATCATGAACACCAACCCCACTGCCAGTGTGTTGGTCACGTAGGGCAGGAAATAAACGGTCTGATAAAGCTCCCGCAGCTTCTGAATGGAGCTGAGTCCCACGGAGATCAGCATGGCCAGAGAAGTGGAGAGGGGAACGGTGATCAGCACCAGCAGGAGCGTATTTTTCAGCGCCTGCAAAAAATAGGGATCCCGCAGGACGTAGCGGTAGTTGTAAAGCCCGGTGCCGAAATAGGTCTGGGACGCGAAATTATACCCTTCCTCGAAGGAATAGGTCAGCACGTCGATGAGGGGATACACCAGAAACAGCCCCAGAAACGCGGCGGCGGGAAGCAGATACAGCCAGCCCTTCCAGTTGTTCTTTTCCATAGGCTTCCTCCCGAATCAGCCGAAATTGATCCGCTCGCCGGACTCTTTATGGAACAGGAATACCTTGTTGGGTTTCAGGTCAAAGCGCACCTTTTGGGACGCCGTGTTGACGGCGTTTTCCGCGCTGATGATGGAGCGGATGGTCACGTTCCGGAACTTGGGATGGGTGGAGACCACGCTGATATCCCGCCCCATGACCTCCACCCGGGAAAGGTCGCAGCTTAGCGCGCCGGTCTCCGACAAAATAAAGCCCTCGGGGCGGATGGCGGCGGTGACGATCTGGTCGGCCACGCCGGGGACGGCCAGCACGGCTTCCTCGCCGATGTACAGCTGTCCGTCCTTCACCTCGCCGTCGAAGACGTTGATGGGGGGCGTGCCCAGGAATTTCGCCACGAACAGATTCACGGGAGAATCGTAAACCGCCTGAGGCTTGCCGATCTGCTGCACCACGCCGTCTTTCATGACCACGATCAGGTCGGAGATGGACATGGCCTCCTCCTGGTCGTGGGTGACGAACACGGTGGTGATGCCGGTGGCCTTCTGGATGCGGCGGATCTCCTCCCGGGTCTGGAGCCGCAGACGGGCGTCCAGATTGGAAAGGGGTTCGTCCAGCAGCAGGATCCTCGGCATTTTCACCAGCGCCCGGGCAATGGCCACACGCTGCTGCTGACCGCCGGACAGCTCCTTGGGCTTGCGGTCCATCAGCTCCTCGATCTGCACCAGCTTCGCCGCCTCCAGCGCCATGTCGGCCATCTGCCGGCGGGTGAGCCTGTCCTTGCCCGTCCGGTTTTCCAGGGGAAAGGTGATATTCTGCCGCACCGTCAGGTGGGGGTACAGGGCGTAATTCTGGAACACCAGCCCCACGCCCCGGTTTTCCGCGGGCAGGTCGGTGACGTCGTCGTCGCCGAAGAAGATACGGCCGGAGGTAGGCTTCTGCAATCCGGAGAGCAGGTTCAGCGTGGTGGACTTGCCGCAGCCCGAAGGACCCAGCAGACCCAGCAGCACGCCGTCGGGGATCTCAAAGGTGAAATCGTTCACGGCGATCACGTCGGCGGGCTGCTTTTTGCTGCGGCTGGGGAACTTTTTCGTCAGATTTTGCAGGGTGACTTTCATGGAACCACAGTCCTTTCTAAGCGTTGTCTCCATTATATGCCACAAAGCCGCGCTTTTCAAGGAAAAAGAATGCGATTGAAAAAGATGGGAATCTATGCTACAATATCTGCGCCGTTTGGGAATATCAAATGGCAGAACCTTTCACGCAGCCGTTTCAAGGCAGGCTGGGAAGGAATATAACGTTAGGAGAATTGTTATGAACAAATCCAGCATGAAAAAGCTGCTGTCCATCCTTCTGTGCATCGCGCTGATCGCGGCATTGGCGCTTTCCACCGTCGGATGCAGCAAGAATGACAGCACTGCGTCTGTCTCCGAGGCTTCCGGCGTCGTTTCCATGGGCGAGGGCGAAACCAAGTTTCTGTTCGACGTGGTGGATCCCGATGGCAAGGAAAGCCATTTTGAGATCCACACCGACGAGAAGACCGTGGGGGCGGCGCTGCTGTCCCTGGGTCTGATCGCAGGCGAGGACAGCGACTACGGCCTGTATGTCAAGACCGTCAACGGCGTCACCCTGGACTACGACAAGGACGGCAAATACTGGGCGTTCTATGTGGACGGCGAGTATGCCGCCACCGGCGTAGACTCCACCGACATCACCGCCGGCGCGACCTACACCTTCAAGGCAGAGTAATATAAGGAAACTCTGACGAAATCGCCTTCGGCTGAGCAGCGGATCTTGTTCCCCAGCTGTGCGGTATTAAAAGCGGGAAATACACAAAGTATTCCTCCGCTTTTGAAACCTTCATCTGGTGAAAGATCTCTCGCTGTCAGCTCTCGCCGATTTAATCAGAGCTTCCTTGACACAAAGCAGCCGGGAGGATGGGCTTTCCCCATCCTCCCGGCTCTTTTTTGTTGCAATTCGGGGAAATTATCGTATAATAGAGGTAACTTTTGAAACAGGAGAAAACGAAATGGAAAACGGCGCGGTGTATTTGAAAAAGGGCGAGGGGCGCAGCATGAAGGCGGGCGGCCCCTGGGTGTATGACAACGAGGTGGAGCGCACCGAGGGCGAGCCGTTGGACGGGGACGTTGTCTCCGTCCACGACTACAACGGTTTCTGTCTGGGCAAGGGCTTCTTAAACCGCCGCTCCAAGCTCCGGGTGCGGATGCTGACCCGGAACCGGAATCAGGAAATTGATGAAGACTTCCTCCGAATGCGGGTGGAAAATGCCTGGGAATACCGGAAAAAGGTGGTGGACACCGGCAGCTGCCGGGTGATTTTCGGCGAAGCGGATTTCCTGCCGGGACTGGTGGTGGATAAATTCTCCGACGTGCTGGTGGTGCAGTCTCTGGCGCTGGGCATGGATCGGTACAAGTCCTTTATCCTGGAAACCCTGAAGGAATTGATGGCGCGAGACGGCATTTCCATCCGGGGCATTTACGAGCGCTCCGACGCCAAGGTGCGGGAGCAGGAGGGAATGCCCCGGGTCAAGGGCTTTCTGTCCGACCCCTTTGACACCAAGGTGGAGATCGTGGAAAACGGCGTTAAATATTTCGTAGACGTGGCAGAAGGACAGAAAACCGGCTTTTTCCTCGATCAGAAATACAACCGCAAGGCCATCTGGCCGCTGTGTCCCGGCGCGGAGGTGCTGGACTGCTTCACCCATACCGGCTCCTTTGCCCTGAACGCGGGTCTTGCCGGGGCAAGCCATGTATTGGGCGTGGACGCTTCGGAGCTGGGCGTAGCCCAGGCCCGGGAAAATGCCGCCCTCAACGGCCTTTCCCACCGGGTGGAATTCCTCTGCGCGGATGTGTTTGCGCTGCTGCCTGAGCTGGAAGCCAAGGGGAAGAAATTCGACCTTGTGATCCTCGACCCCCCTGCCTTCACCAAATCCCGCGCCTCCGTGAAAAAGGCGGTGACGGGCTACCGGGAGATCAACCTCCGGGCAATGAAGCTCATTAAGGACGGCGGCTTTCTCGCCACCTGCTCCTGTTCCCATTTTGTGGACTATGGGCTGTTCACCCAGACCATCGGCCAGGCCGCCCGGAACGTCCGCAAGCGGCTGCGGCAGGTGGAATACCGCACCCAGGCGCCGGATCACCCCATTTTATGGGATGCCGAGGATTCCTACTACCTGAAATTCTACATTTTCCAGGTCTGCGACGAGAAATAACAAACGGGAGCCATCACGAAGAAAAGTGATGGCTCCCGAATTTTATACTTTGCGTCTCGCTCTATGGAACCGGTATTCCGTCCAGCATTCCATCCCCATGGGCAGCAGACACAGCGCGGCATAGCCGACGGCGGTCACGGCGCTTACGCTTTCCAGGGGCTTCCAGATGATTCTGGGGTTATAGAACATCGTCGTTGCCCCCAGAATCGCCCCCATGGCGGTCAGGGTGATGCCGGAAAACAGCGCGATGACGAACGCCCTGTCCCGGTTGTCGAAGCGGTAGATGGAAAACGCCGTCCGCCCCCGAAGCAGGCTGCCCCGGGAACGCATGGAGTCGGATTCCAGCGCCAGCGCGGAGATCATCCAGGTGATCAGCATGGAGAACATCCGCAGGCAGTTGCAAATGCGCCGGAAAAGATTGCCCTGATTGCTTCCCCGGCCGATGCCCTTCCGGGCAAGGTCGATTTTTCTTGCCTCCCGGCCGATTCTGGGAATGAAGCGCAGAAGGATCGTGAGAAACAGCGACAAGCGCGGACTGACCCTGCCGAAGAGGTACACCACCTTATCCGAAGTCACTACGCGGAATATGGCCTCCAGCCACATGCACAGCGTTGCAAATTGTAAGCCGATTACAAGTCCGCAGACAAAGCTCTCCACTGTCAGGTTGTTGCCGATGAAGTTCTGCCTCAGCACCGTCACGCCAAAGTGGTGATAGCTGCTGTAGTACAGGGCAAATGCCAGAATCAGCGGCAAAAAGCCCAGGTTAACAGCCGCCGCCCGCTTTCCGCAGCGCCTGACGCTGTAGGCAAAGGCACTGGCACAGGCGATTGCCAGAAACACCGGGTGGTCGAAGCGCACCGTCCCATACAGCGCGGCGGCAAAGAAAATGAAATTCACCGCCGGATGACAGCTTTCAAAGCCCATGTTTGTCCTCCATCATTCCGCACTGCTTCCCTCAGCCGCCATCCAGGTGCTGCCCACATCCTCGCCGAAGCCGTTGCAGGTGTAGCACCAGACGATGTCGTCCCCGCGCTCCACCGCGTAGGCCGAGCAGCCGTAATTGGGGAACCAGCCGTTCACCTTGTACATCCAGCCGGATTCCTTGCCGCAGTCGAACTCGTACAAGTGGTTAATGCTCTCGATGTAGCTGCTGTTGTAAATAGGCGTCCAGCTGGATTCCAGCTGGATATCCGCCGCCGTGCATACCTTTTGCAGCACGTCAAAGACGGTATTTCCCACGGCAAAGGAAACCTGGGTTTGGGGCAGGATCACCGCGCCTTTGGGAACATAGGGTGCTTTTTCCTCGTTCAGCGCGCCCAGATTATTAAGAATCGTGTCGCAGACGATGGTGACGGTGCAGACATTCCCCTCCTGCCCCAGGGTGATCAGGGAATTGTCCGGAATCGCCGTAATTTTGTACAGGCTTCCCAGGTTGCCGTCTTTCCCGCCCCGCAGGTGAAGCGCCGTCAGAACGCCGGTCACGGCGATCACGACGATCAGCAGAACCATCACGATATTTCCAAGCCGCTTTTTCTTCATCCGATGCTTCCCCCTGCGAAAATTTTGTTTTTTTACGCCTCTGTCATCGTATACAGGGAGGACTTCCCCTGCTCCGCCCGGCTCACGGCCACCAGGGCATAGAAGCCCTGTTCCGTGGCCATCACGTCTTCTTCCCCGTCGAGGACGTGGCGGAACGCGCCGTTCTCCGTCCGGAATGCCAGAAGCCTGCCCACCAGCGTGTTCCCGCCCTTGACGAACCGGGAATCGGTCAGGCTGACGCCCAGCTCCGTCAGCGCCACGATCAGCTGGGCGATGGACTCGCTGCTTTCCGAACCGTAGGCGGCATAGCCGCCGTTTTCCTCCTGCTGCTGGGACAGGACGGTCAGTCCCCGCTCCACCGCGTCCGCCACATCCTGCCGGTCGCGGTATTTGGCCAGCGCCTGCAGCGCCATAGCCGTGATGTCCGTCTCCGGGTCGCCCCCCGCAAACGACCAGCCGCCGCCGGGAAGCTCCGCGCCCAGAATGTAATCTACATACCTGTCCCGCGTGGCCTGGGTGGTGCCTGCGGTGTTCTCCGGGATGTCATACGCCCCGCTGTCCAGCGCCAGCAGTGCGAAAATGGGGCCGTTGATCCCCTGAAATACCGTCTGGTCAAAGTCCGCAAGGGGCGTCAGCAGATTGAAACCGCCAACGTCGGTGGCGTCCCTTCCCATTGCCGTCCACGCCAGAATGACACGGGAATACTCCGTGTATTTTTTCGCATGGAGTATGCCGCCGTGTTCCGCCGTGTAGGCCGCTACGTTTTCGCCGCAGCTCCAGATTCTGCGCCGCCATGGAGACGGTCACGGAATAGGTCTTCACGCCGGGGGCGAAGCCCTTGGTTCCGTCCTCTTTTTCCGGTGCCGCAGCGGCGCCGTCGCACTGGGCGGTCATATCCTTCAGCGTCAGCGTGCGGTTGAAGTGGGTTACATAGTCCTGATAAAGGGTAACACCGTTTTCTTCCTTTGTCAAGCGGACGGTGACCGTACCCGCAATGGGGTTCTCTTTCATCAGCAGCCGGTTCAGATAGACGCCGGAAGACGCGCCGGAGGCCGGTTCAACGATCTTTTCCTTCCCGTGGTACAGGCTGCTGTTGAATAGCTGATTATAAATTGCCTGAATGCCGACGTTTTTCTCACTGCTTGCGACCCATGTGTAAACCTGCTGCTCCGTGTCCGCACAGGAGATCGTGTAGCTGTGGGTCGCCGGGGTGAAGGGAGAATCGGTTTTCAGCGAATTTCTGGAGGCCACGGCAGCATTTATGCCGTAGGCCATATCCGTCAGCCAGTCGCCCATAGCGCTGAAATCCACGGTGATGGTGCTGTCGGCCACTTCCTCAAGGGAAAAATCATCGGTGATATGATAGTAGGTATTCCGGGCCGCGACGTAATGATAGGTCTCTCCGGGAACCAGATGTAGCGGTAGCGGTTCTGGGTCGCGGACTCCCGGAGGGTCGTATAGGGCATCACCACGCCGTTGCTGTTGACCACCTCGACGGTCACGGAACGCTCCGACAGGAAGGACAGCCCTCTGCCAGCGCCGCCGTGTCCGCAAAAATCCAGGAAACGGCTTCGTTTACGTCTTCCAGCCGGTATTTCTGTTCCCTGCGCCTGCGGATCAGCTTTCTTCTCAGCAGCAGGAGCAGGAACAGCAGAAGCACGGCAAGAAGCACCCACAGTACGCCCAGCAGCATGGCCTTGGCGATTCTGGTCACGGTGCCGCCATCCGGCTCAGACTCCTGTGTCCCCTCTTCCTCGGGAGTCGTTTCCTCTTCCGGCTGGGTCTCCGACCCGGCATTGTCCGAATCTCCTTCGTCCGGGTTTTCCCCCGGCTTCTGCTCCGGCATTTCCCCCAGTCCGGGGGTCAGCTCCATGGGAATCCAACCGATTCCGCCCTGATAGACCTCTGCCCACGCCCGGGCGCAGCGGCTGTCCACGGTCAGAGGCTCGTCCGCCTGAGCATCTGCGGCCTTTTCTTCCGAAATGACGTACCCTTCGGCGTAGCGTGCCGGAATTCCGAAATAGCGCAGGGTCATCACCGCCACCGTGGCGTACTGGAAGCTCGTCCCCTCCGCCGCGGCCAGGGGCAGCTCCATATCCTCCGGCGTTCCCTCCTCCGGGAAGCACCGGCTCAGGAAGGTCAGGACGCAGGTCTGTGCCTGGGTCAGAGTGAGATTTTCCCGGGGATCGCAGCCCGCCGCGATTTCGTCCCAGTACTTCCCCAGCTGCCGGGTCACGCTCTCCGGAGCCTGAAGATAATTGCGGTATATGAAGCCCCGGTACGCGCTTTCCGCCCGCCGGTATTGCAGCACCTGGGCGTCATCGGAGGTTTGCAGCCGCGACAGGGTCTGCTCGATGCCGGTTTTGCCGCCGGTTACCACGGAATACCGGTATGTTCTCTTCCCATTGGCGGGGAGACTGTCCTCTTTCGGATTTTCCGCCGGTAAATTGCCCGTGTCCCGCAGGGAGAAGGGGATATATTGGTAAGCGCTGCACGCGCCGATATTTTCAATCAAAACGCTGCCCGTTTCCCCGTCCGTTCCGGCGGCAGCCGACGCATCCTGCGCCGCCGGGTGGAAAGCGTTCTTGTTCAGCCAGTATAATAGTTCCTGATTCTGCGCCAGTGCGGCGGAATCCACCGCGCTCCAGGTGTCGCCTTCCAGCGTTGCCCCGGTAAATACCCGCAGGTACAGGGCTTCCGGGTTCGACATGGTCACTATCAGCCCCGGCCGGGTGCCGCTCTGCTGCTGGTAATCCGTGAAGTCGCCCTCAGGCAGCACGGTATTGTTCGTCTCGTAGCGGTAGGCATGAATGGCCTTGCAGCTGTTTTCGCCGATTTTCTGCGTCCAGCTTTCCACGCCGGGAACCGACGCCCCAGAAGCAGCAATCCCGCTGCGATTCCGCAGAGAACCCAGCCAAATGTGACCGGGAACGCCGCTTTCCGGCTCTGCCACCCGCTGTAGATAAGAATCAGCACGGCAGCCGCCAAAGTGGCCATTCCGGGAAGCGCCTGATTTGTCTTGAAAACCGCCATCCCCGCCAACGCGGCGGCGGGCGGCAGCACCGCCAGTATGGCCGGTGCCCGGCCGCTCAGCCAGCAGCAAATCAGCGCGGCGGCGCTGGCCGCCGCCACGGCAAACAGCGTCAGACACAGCCCGCTTTTCTCCGCCGGAAGCTGCGTCTCCCACTTGGGAAGCACCCAGCCTGTCCCGGCGGTATAGGTATTGCGCATCTGATTCCAGAACAGGCGATAGCCTTCCAGCACCTGCTGTCTGCAAATGAGCACCAGCAGAAGCAGGACGGCCAGCGCGGCAGGGAAAAACCACTGCTGCTTCTGAAACCGAACCGTCACGCCGTAGGCGGTGCACACATATCCGCCCGCCGCCAGCATCCCCGCAATCCACCCGCCGTCCGACCCATTCTCCGGCTGACGCAGGTGTATCCCCTGTTTTATTTTTGAGGTCAAGGCTTTCGCCTCCCTTACACGTCAATCTCTCCCAGCTGTTCCCTGTAGCGTCCCGCGTCGAAGGGAATGCTCCCCTCCAAGGGCGATTCGCCGCAGAGCAGCGCGGTGACATGCCCCAGCCGCTGCATCTGCAATACGTCGGCGCAGGGTTCCTCCCTGATGTACACCATATGGCCGCACAGGGCATCCGGCCGGGTCTGCACCAGAAGGGTCGCGCCGCCGACGCCGTCTTTCTGCCCGGCGGCGCACAGCAGCCGGGGGATAACGCCGACCAAATCCTCCATGCCGCAGATCTCATGCAGAACACAGGCGCTGCCCTCCGTATCGTTCCACCCCAGGGTGAACCGGACGCCGCTGCCCGACAGGCTCCGGCACGCTGACACCACCGTTTCCGCCTGGGCGTCAATGCATTTGACATTGCCGGACTGCCCCGTTCTCTCCCAGAACACCGGCACATTGCGGGTAATGGGCAGCGCCGGATCCCGGACGATCAGCCGGTTAAACTTGCCGCTGACCTTCCGGTGGATTTGCCGAATGCTGTCGCCGGGGACGTATTCCCGGATCCGGAACGTCTCCGTTAAGTCGGCGCCGGGACGCTCCTGAGAATAGCTGTCGCTGTCCTCCCGGCTGTCGGGATTGGGGATCAGATTCACTCGAATGGGGAAAGTGTCCGGCTGCACCGTCATGTGCGCTTCGGCAGTGCATCCGCAGCGGACGCCGATGAGACCGAAGCAGTCATAGAGCTTCACCTGCTCCATGGAGATTCGGATGCGTCCGCAGTGTTCGCTTCCCAAGCGCAGAGACGTGCGCCGCTGCCCTTTCGGGAACGCCCAGGTCATGACATGTTGGGTGCAGCCCTCGCCGTTCAGTGCCGGCAGCGTGGGGACTTACACCCCGTTCTCTTGTTCAGCCGGACGGCCTTATGCGCCCCGCCCGGCCTTTTTGCGTTTCCCGATCTCCGCCGACATGGCGCTGCGCTCCACCCCCAGATAATCCGCCAGCGCCTGACGGTCATAGGGGATCGTAAACGCCGCGCTGCCCCGGCGCTTCGCCTGATCCAGCAGAAATTCCATCGGCTTTCCCTGGGTCGTTTTCCGGGACATGAAGCGTATCTTTTCCGTCAACGTCAGATTTTTTTTCTGGCCATGCCCTGCAGAAGGTTGTAGATCGGAAAAAATCACGATGCGCATCCGAAAGACATTGCAGTTTTTCGGAGATTATGATAGAATAATGCTGCATAGAATAAATAATACGTCAGGCAGCACATCGGAATGGGGAAATCCCAGCGGTACCAAGCCGCCGTAGATGGACAGTTGAGCCGCGGAAAGTCATTGGGAACATCCTGAGAAGACTTTCGGCAAATGGCGTCCAGAGCCGGAACACGGTGACCTGACCTTTTCTCCCGGAAGGCTCTTGGGGATGCCTGCCGGCGGTTTTTATGAGGTCCCCATTCGGGGACTTTTTCTTTTTGGGGGATGCTATGACTGCGGACGCTTTTTCCAACTGCCACCCGGCGGTGAATTTCCTGTTTTTTGTGGGAGCCATCGGCTTTGGCGTGCTGATCCAGCACCCGGCGTACCTGATCGCGGGGGCGGTGGGCGCGGCGATATACTATCTGCTCCTCAGCGGCAGGGCGGGCTGGAAGCGGATCGCCATGCTGATGCCCATGCTTCTTGCGCTGACGGCGGTGAACCCGCTGTTCAATACCTACGGCGAGCGGGTGCTGTTTCATGTGTTCGGAAGACCCTACACCGTGGAGGCGCTGCTCTACGGCGCGGCCATTGCCGGGGTGTTTCTGGTGATGATGCTCTGGTTCGGCTGCTATAACGCGGTCATGACCAGCGACAAGTTTACAAGCCTGTTCGGGAATCTGATCCCGGCGATCTCATTGCTGCTGGTGATGGTGCTGCGGATGATCCCCAGCTTTATCCGCAAGGCGGGGCAGATCATGGGCGCGAGAAAGTCCATCGGCCTCGGCGCGGGGGAGAACAGCACCATGAAAGAAAAGCTCACCTGCGGAATGCGCACATTGTCTGCCCTGACGGACTGGGCGCTGGAAGGAAGCGTCGTGACCGGGGACTCCATGCGTGCCCGGGGCTATGGCACGGCCAAACGCACCAGCTTTCAGATCTACCGGATGAAGGCGCCGGACTGGATTCTTATTGCAGCAATGCTCACCCTCGCGGGCGTGGCCGCGGTGGTGGCCGCCATGGGCGGCGCGGCGGCGGAGTTTACGCCGAGGCTTGCCGTCCAGCCCGTTACCGGCATTTACGCGCCGGGCTTTGTCGCCTACTGCGCTTATCTTTTCATTCCCTCTGCACTACACATGAAGGAGGCCGTTCAATGGCACATATCGAGATCGAGAATCTGAGCTTTTTCTACCCTTCCGCCGGCAGGCCGTCATTATTAGACGTCAGCCTGTCCATCCGGCGGGGGGAGTATGTGGTGCTCTGCGGCAAAAGCGGCAGCGGCAAAACAACGCTCCTGCGGCATCTGAAATCGGTGCTTGCGCCCCACGGAAAACGGAGCGGGGACATCCGCATCAACGGCGTTTCCCTGGAAGCCATGAGCCAGCGTGACCAGGCCGCAAAGGTGGGCTTTGTGATGCAGAATCCCGACGACCAGATCGTGACGGATAAGGTCTGGCATGAGCTGGCCTTCGGGCTGGAAAGTCTGGGCTGCGACCAGAAGACCATGCGCGCCCGGGTGGCGGAAATGGCCTGCTATTTCGGCATTCAGGACTGGTTCCACAGGGACGTGGCCAACCTGTCCGGCGGACAGAAGCAGCTGCTGAACCTGGCGTCCATCATGGCCATGCAGCCGGAGATCCTGATTCTGGACGAACCCACCAGCCAGCTTGACCCCATCGCGGCTTCCGATTTCCTGAACACCCTGCGGAAGATCAACGCAGAATTGGGAACGACCATCCTCATTACGGAGCACCGCGTGGAGGATATTTTCCCCTATGCCGACCGCGCCGTCGTGATGGACGGCGGAAAAGTGATCGCCAACGACACCCCCCGGAGCATCGGCAAGCGGCTCTGGGAGGAAAAGAACGACATGTTCACCGCCATGCCCACGCCGGTGCGGGTGTTTTACGGCAGCGGCGGGGCGGGGGCGTGTCCCCTGACCGTGCGGGAGGGCAGGAACTGGCTCAGCGATGTTTTCCCGAACCCGCCGGAGATCACCGAGCTTCCGGCGCAGCCACAGACGGAAGAAGACGGCGAAATCGCCCTTTCCCTGAAGGAGCTGTGGTTCCGCTACGAAAAGAACAGCCCGGACGTTCTCCGGGGCGCCAGCGTGGAGGTGACGAAGGGCAGCCTGCACGCCATCGTGGGCGGCAACGGCGCGGGAAAATCCACGACGCTGAAAGCCGTCTGCGGCATTTGCAGACCTTACCGGGGCAAGGTGAAGGTGCTGGGAAAGCCGGTGGAAAAATACAAATCTCAAGAGCTGTTCCGGGAGTGCCTTGCCATGCTTCCTCAGGATCCCAAGAGTCTGTTCGTCAAGAAAACGGTGCTGGAAGACTTGCAGGAAATGACGCAAAACGAGCAGAATATCCGGGAAACGGCGGAAATCTGCCAGATCACGTCCCTGCTGAAAAGCCATCCCTACGACCTGTCCGGCGGCGAGCAGCAGCGGGCGGCGCTGGCGAAGGTGCTGCTGACCCGGCCCCAGCTGCTTCTGCTGGACGAGCCGACCAAGGGCATCGACAGCTTTTTCAAGGAAATTTTTGCGTCCATCCTGACTGAGCTGAAACGCAAGGGCATCACCGTCGTCATGGTGTCCCACGACGTGGAGTTCTGCGCAAGGTATGCCGACCAGGTGAGCATGTTCTTTGACGGGCAGGTGCTGACCACGGATACGCCCCGCCGGTTCTTCGGCGCCAACAGCTTCTATACCACCGCCGCAAACCGTATGAGCCGCCATGTGTTCCGGAATGCGGTGACGGCGGAAGATGTGATCGAACTTTACAAACAAAACCGAGGGATAAAGGCATGAAGAAGTCCCATATTGCTACCTTAATCGTCTTTTTGGTGCTGATTCCCCTGACGCTGATTGTGGGCGGCAGACTGTCCGGACGGGCGTTTTACGTCACCAGCACGCTGGTGATCGTGGAGCTGCTGATTCCCTTTTTCCTGGCCTTTGAGGGGCGCAGACCCCAGGCGCGGGAGCTGGTGGTGCTGGCGGTGATGTGCGCCCTGGCGGTGGCCGGGCGGGTCGCCATCCCCATTCCCAACTTCAAGGCGATTTTCGCCGTTATCATGATCGCGGGAATTGCCTTCGGCCCGGAGTCCGGCTTTCTGGTGGGGGCGATCAGCGCTTTGGCAAGCAACTTTTTCTACAGCCAAGGCCCCTACACGCCCTGGCAGATGATGGCCTACGGCGCGGGCGGGATGCTGGCGGGCTTCGTATTCGCCCAGGGCAGACTCCCCCGGAAGCCGCTGGTCATGGGGATTTTCGGGCTTCTGGCGGTGACATTTTTTGTCGGGCCGCTGCTGGACACCTGCTCGGTATTTCTGGTGATGTCCAGGATCACCCTAAAGGGAGCCATGGCGTTTTATATTTCCGGGTTCCCGGTGAACCTGCAGCAGGCCATTGCCACGGCGATCGTGCTGCTGGTGCTGGGAAAGCCTCTTCTGGAAAAGCTCGACCGGATCAGGACAAAATACGGAATTCTGGACGAGGGAAGGGAAGAAACGTGAAAAAAGACCGGCTGTTTCTTTCCACCATTGCCCCGGACGCCGGGGAGGAAGCCCGGCGGCACGGTCTGGGGCTGGAAATCGCGGAATACTGCACCGCCTGGAATATGGACGAGCAGTTCGAGACGACCCACGCCGCCGTGACAAAGGAGCTGGCAGGCTTAAGCAGGAGACTGCTCCATGCGCCCTTCAGTGAGCTGTTTCCCTGCGCCGTTGACCCGAAGGCACGGGAGCTGGCGGCGCTGCGCTACCGGCAGGCGATCGCCCTGGCGCGGCGGTACGACGCCCGGAAGATCATCATTCACGGGGGCTTCAACGAAAGATTGTACTACCCCTGCTGGTACACGGAGCAGTCCGTTGTTTTCTGGAGGGACTTTCTGAAGGAAGACCCCGGTGTGGACATCGTGCTGGAAAACGTGCTGGAGGAGCGGCCGGAAATGATGACCGAGATTTTCCGGGCGGTGGACAATCCCCGTCTGCGGATGTGTCTGGACGTGGGGCACGTGAACGCCTACTCCCCGGTTCCCGTGGAGGAATGGGTGAACGCCTGTGCAGGATTTCTCTCCCATTTCCATATTCACAACAACGACGGCACCCAGGACGCCCACCGCGCCCCGGGAGAGGGGACGATCCCCATGACCGCCCTGCTCCGGCAGGCCGAGACCCTTTGCCCGGAGGCGACCTTTACGCTGGAAGTGCTTCAAACGGCACCGGCGGTCAGCTGGATGCTGGAAGAGCACATTTTGGAGGGTTGAGAATGGAAGAAAAACTGCATGAATTGCTTTCCGCTGTTTCTCCCTTGGACGAATCCGCCATGGAAAAGGCGCGGGAGCGTCAGGCGCAGCTGGCGAAGCCCCCCGGAAGTCTGGGGCGGCTGGAGGATCTGTCCGTCCAGCTGGCGGGCATCACCGGGCGGGTGCATAATCAGATGGAGAAGACCCATCTTCTGATATTTGCCGCCGACAACGGCGTGGTGGCGGAGGGCGTGTCCAGCGCGCCCCAGTCCGTGACGCTGATGCAGACGGTGAACCTGACCCGGGGGAAAACCGGCGCGAGCGTCCTTGCCAGGCATTTCGGCAGCGGCATCACCGTCTGCGACGTGGGAGTCAATGCCGACATCCGGGACAAGGCGGTGCTGAACCGGAAAATCGCCTACGGCACGCGGAATATTGCTCACGGCCCCGCCATGACACGGCAGCAGGCGATCACGGCCATCCTCACCGGTGCCAAGCTCGCCGCCGACACGGCTGCCGACGCCCTGGGCGTGGGGGAAATGGGCATCGGCAACACCACCACGTCCTCCGCCGTTCTGGCGGTGCTGCTGTCGGCGGAGGTGGAGACCGTCACCGGAAGGGGCGGCGGCGTGACCGACGAGAGCTTTATGAGAAAAAAAGCGGTCATTCGTCAGGCAATCGACGTGAATCGCCCTGACAGAAATGACCCGGTGGACGTGCTTGCCAAGGTGGGCGGCTTTGACCTTGCCGCCATGTGCGGCGCGTTTCTGGGAGCAGCCGCGACCCGGCGGCCGGCAGTCATTGACGGCTTTATTTCCGCCGTGGCGGCGCTGTGCGCGGTGCGGCTGTGTCCCCGGGCGCGGGACTATCTCGTCCCCAGCCATGCGTCCTTTGAGATCGGCTACCGCCTTGCCATGGAGGCCATGAACTTAGAGCCGCTGTTCCTGCTGGGAATGCGTCTGGGGGAGGGCAGCGGATGCCCGCTGGCCTTTCAGGTGCTTTCCGCTGCCTGCGCCATCATGAACGACATGGCAACCTTCGACCAGGCGGGGATAGACGACGGGTATCTGGACGAAATCCGTCAGGGCGACCGGTTCACCGTGGAGGGAAAGTCATGACGATTTTTCTTTCCGGCGGCGCGAAAAACGGGAAATCCACCCTGGCGCAGGAACTTGCGGTGAAGCTGTCCGTGGCGGGAAAGCGCTACTATGTGGCGACGATGATTCCCACGGACGACGAAGACCGGGCACGCATCCGGCGGCACCTGGCCGACCGGGACGGGCTGGGCTTTGAGACCATCGAGTGCAGCAAAAACATGCTGTCCTGCCTGGAAATTGCGGACAGGGACGGCACGTTTCTGGTGGACAGCGCCACGGCGCTGCTGCAAAACGCCATGTTCCCGGCGGAAAAGGACTGGCAGCTGGACTTGGACGGGGCGAACCGGTGCGCCGACGAGCTGATCGCCTTTGTGAAAACCGTGAAAAACGCGGTGGTCGTCAGCGATTTCATTTATTCCGACGCCCAGCGCTACGACGAGACCACGGAGCTGTACCGCAAGAGCCTCGCCGCCATTGACCGCCGTCTGGCGGCGGCCTGCGACGTTGTCGCCGAGGTGGCGGCGGGGAATCCGAGACTTTACAAGGGGGAATTGCCGCTGTGAAAACCTATCTTTGCGCCTTTGCCATGTGCCAGTCCATGTTCTGCGCAATTCCGTTCCCCGGCCGGCTCTGGGACGAGAAGGCAAGGGGGAAAATGCTCCTGTTTCTGCCCGTGGTGGGGCTGGAAATCGGGCTTGTCTGGGCGGCGCTTGCCTGGGCTGTCCGCTTTTTGAGGCTCCCGGCGCCGGTGGGGGGACTGGCGCTGTGCGCCTGTCCCTTTCTTCTGACGGGATTCATTCACTTAGACGGATTCATGGACGTCACCGACGCGGTGAAATCCTGGCGGGATCTGGAAAGGCGCCGGGCAATACTGAAGGATTCCCACGTCGGATCCTTCGCCGTGATCGGCCTGTGCCTGCTGATGCTCAGCCACTTTGCGTTCTTTTCCGTTGCCCCCGAAGGGGCGGACTTCTGGATTCTGCTGTTTGTCCCGGCGGTCAGCCGGTGCTGCTCGGCACTGGCGGTGACGGGGCTTCGCCCCATGTCCTCCAGCCAGTACGCCGGACAGGAAAAGCCCAAAGCGCAGCTGTGGATTCTGACCGGAATGCTGGCCGCGTGTCTGGCGGCGGGATTTTTTGTTTGTGGAAAGTACGGCTTTGCGCCGGTCGGGTGTGTCATCGGATACGGACTGGCGCTGCGCCGGGGGTACAAATCCCTGGACGGCATGAACGGCGACATTGCCGGGTACGCGCTGACCATAGGCGAGCTGTGCGCCGCTGCGGTCTGCGGGCTTTTGTAGGAGGGCAGTATGGTTCTGATCATCGGAGGCGCTTATCAGGGGAAGCTGGATTTTGCGAAGTCCACCTTTGATTTGAGCGAAAGCGACATTTTCACCTGCACCGGCGGGGAGATCGACTTTTCCAAGCGGTGCATTGACCATATCGAGGAATTTACCCTTTGGTGCGTGCAGTCGGGGGGGGACGCCGTGGAATTTTTTCGGTCTTGCCGGGAGCGGTGGCGGGACTGCATCCTCATTTGTGAGGATATCTCCGCGGGCGTGGTGCCCATGGGGGCGGACATGCGGGAGTGGCGGCAGATGAACGGGCTGCTGTGCCGGTATCTGTCCGGAGAAGCCGCCCGGGTCAGCCGCCTGTTCTGCGGATTGGAGGAGCGGCTGAAATGACGGTTTTCCTCATTCGCCACGGCCGCACCCTTGCCAATGAGCGGCACCTCTACTGCGGCAGCACCGACCTGCCGTTATCCAAAGCGGGAAGGGAAGCGCTGGCGAACCGCCCGCCCATCGACGTGGGAACGGCACGCTTTATCACCAGCGGAATGCGGCGGTGCAACGAAACCCTGGCGCTGCTGTTCGGCGATGTCCCATACGAGGTCGTGAGAGACTTCCGGGAAATCGACTTCGGCGCCTTTGAAATGAAAAGCTATGAGATGCTGAGAGACGATCCGGCCTACCAGGCCTGGCTCTCCCGCGACCCGGAGATCAGCCCGCCCCCCGGCGGCGAAAGCGGCGCGGAGATGACAAGGCGCGTTCTCGCGGCGTACAAGGCGGTGGAAGGCCGGAAAGAAAACACGGTGATCGTGACCCACGGCGGCGTGATTGCTGCGATCATGGCCAGCCTCTTCCCGGAGGAGGGGAAGAACCGCTACCGGTGGCAGCCAAAGCCGGGGGAGGGGTACGCCATAACGGGCGGCGCCTATTCGGCAATTCCGTAAGAACAGAAAATGCCCCCAAACCGGATGGCTTGGGGGCTGAGTTTTTTGTTTACACGCAGTGACCCTTGGTGCGGATGACCGCGATCACGGAGTCCACGTACTGCTCGCAGACGTCCTTGCTTTCGGCTTCCACCATGACCCGGATCACCGGCTCGGTGCCGGATTCCCGCACCAGAATGCGCCCGGTGTCGCCCAGCTTGGCGGTGACCTCCGCGACGGCCATCTGCACGTCGGCGTCGCCCTGGGCCGCAGCCTTGTCGGCTACACGGACGTTTTTCAGCACCTGAGGATAGAAGGTGAAGCCCTCGCAAAGCTGGCTCAGGGTCTTCTTCTTCGCCATCATGGCCTCCATGATCTTCAGGCTGGTGAGAATGCCGTCGCCGGTGGAGGCGTACTTGGAGAAGATGATGTGGCCGCTCTGCTCGCCGCCCAGACGGCAGCCGTTGGCCGTCATGTATTCATAGACGTATTTGTCGCCCACCTTGGTCTTGGCGTAGCCGATGCCCAGCTCGTCGAAGGCCTTGTACAGGCCAAAGTTGGACATGATGGTGGTGACGACGGTGTTGCCCAGGAGCTTGCCCCGCTCCTTCATGTACTTGCCGTAGATGTACAGAATGTGGTCGCCGGTGACGACGTTGCCCTTTTCGTCCACGCACAGGCAGCGGTCGGCGTCGCCGTCGTAGGCAAAGCCCACGTCCAGCCCGTTGTCCACCACATAGCGCTGTAGGACCTCAATGTGGGTCGAGCCTGCGTTCTGGTTGATGTTGTAGCCGTCGGGGTCGGCGTTGATGACGTAGGTCTTCGCGCCCAGGGCGTCAAAGACGCACTTCGCGATGTTCCAGGAGGAGCCGTTGGCACAGTCTAAGCCCACCTTCACGCCCTTGAAGGAGTACATACCCAGGCTGATGAGATAGCCGATGTAGCGGTTCCGTCCGGCAACGTGGTCAACGGTACGGCCGATCTGGTCGCGTTTGGCCAGAGGCAGCTCCTCCCATTTCCGGCCGAAGGCCTCCAGATTGCCGTCCAGATACGCTTCCACCAGACGGATGACGCTTTCGTCCATCTTCTCGCCGAAGTTGTTGATGAGCTTGATGCCGTTGTCGTAGTAGGGGTTGTGGCTGGCGGAGATCATAATGCCGCAGTCGAAGCCTTCCGTGCGGACGACGAAGGCTACGCTGGGGGTGGTGGTGACGTGGAGCAGATAGGCGTCCGCGCCGGAGGCCACGAGGCCGCCTACCAGGCTGTACTCGAACATATAGCTCGACCGGCGGGTATCCTTGCCGATGACGATTCTGGCGGGGCCGTCAGAGCCGGAGCGGCGCTTCAGCTGGGTGTAGTACCAGCCGAGAAAACGTCCGACCTTGAAGGCGTGGTCAGCGGTGAGGGTGCAGTTGGCTTCCCCCCGGAAGCCGTCGGTTCCAAAATATTTGCCCATGGGAATGGACTCCTTTCACTGTTATTTCTTTGCAACGACGATTCCGCCGGTTTTCCAGATGCTGTTGGCGGGTACCATGCCCCGGACGCAGGAGGTGGGGTAGACGTTGGAATGGGGGCCGATGACGGTGCCGGGGTTCAGGACGCTGTTGCAGCCGACCTCCACGAAGTCGCCCAGCATGGCGCCGAACTTTTTCAGCCCCGTGGGAACCTGCTCCTCGCCGTTTTTTACCACGACCGGCGTCTTGTCGGACTTGACGTTGGAGGTGACGCTGCCTGCGCCCATGTGGGATCTGTAGCCCAGAATGCTGTCGCCCACGTAGTTGAAGTGGGGAACCTGAACACCGTCGAACAGGATGACGTTTTTCAGCTCCACGGAATTGCCTACCACGCAGTTTTCGCCCACCAGGGCAGAGCCGCGGATGAAGGCGCAGTGACGCACCTCGGTGCCCGCGCCGATGATGCAGGGGGCACCGAGGAAAGCGGTGGGGGCGACGGTGGCGGTCTTATGTATCCAGACGGTGGGGGCTACCTCCGTATAGTCCTCGCCCAGGATGGAGCCGAGGGCTAAGATCAGCTCTTTGATGCCCTTCAGCGCCTGCCAGGGATACGCAAATCCGGAGAGATAAGCCCCTGCCAGGGTGTGGGACATGTCGTATAGATCAGCGGTTTTTAACATGGAAACTTCCTCCGTTCGACTTAAGGTTAAGGGAACCTCTGAAAAAATCGTCTGCGGCCGTGAGGGGATCTTTACCGCCCACGCTTTGGTATCAAAAACGGGAAATACATACAGTATTCCGCCGTTTCCGATACCTTGATTGGACGAAAAGCCTCTCGCTCACGGTTCCTGCCGATTTAATCAGAGCTTCCTAAGCCGTGATAACGTTCCTACTATACACCCCGTGCCGGGCGTTGTCAATCAGATTTGGCAAATTGGTGCAATATTCAATTATTTTTGTGCAATTTTCTACGAAATAAAGGCGTGAGAGGGGGAAGCGATGTGTGCGATACTGACATTTTATGGAGGGCAAAGGCAAAACGTGCGGCCGAACCGCACAGGAAACCGGGCTGCGAAATTCCCGGAAAAAAAGAAAAGCGGAGCCGTTTGCACGACTCCGCTGATCGTTTACCGTATTTCCTTCTGCACAAGCTCCAGAAGCTGCTTTCGGTCTTCCTGGGTAACTTCCTTCCGCTTCAGCAATGCCTTGAACAGACCCACGGGTTCCGGTTTGTGGCGATGGCTGAAAATGGTGTTGGCAAAGTATTCCTCCCGGCTCATGGTCGGCGCAAAGACACGGCCAAAGGTTTTGCCGCGCTTTACAAGCCCGGCCTCCCGGATGGCGCCCTTTTGCAGCAGACTGTTAAGCAGAATGTGTACGGAGCTGTCCTTCCAGGTTTTCTCCTCGGTATGCGCCAATAGATCTGCGCGGGACAGTGGCTCCCCCGTTTCCCAGAGGACGTCCATGATTTCCATTTCGCTTCTTGTGAGTTCCATGTTTGCACCTTCTTATTTTTCAGTCATTGCCCATTATACCCTGCATTGCAGAATTTGTCAATTCTGATAATTTGTGTTTACAAAAAATTTTCCGAAAATTTTCCGGCACTTTGAAACAAAAATCCAAAACATGAAACATTTAACAGGGAAATTACAGGAAAATATTTCCAGCTGCTGGATGGATACCGCAGACGCTCATTCCCCCAGGGTGTCCCTCAGCACCTGCCGGTTGGCTTCCAGATCGGCCACCAGCACCGCCATGCCGTCGATGCTGCGGCTCGAGTAGGTCCCCGCAGCGGGGATGTGCTGGCTGACGACCTCCCCCCGGGAAAGCAGGGGAAAGAGGCTGACGGCGTAGCCCAGGATCTCTCTGTCCGTCATGTCCGTGGTGATCAGGGGGAGAATCTGCTCCAGAAGGGACAGCGCGTCGGGAAGACCGGTGCCCCGGTAGGCGTCCAGCAGGGCGGTGATGACCTTGCGCTGGCGGTTCGTCCGGCTGAAATCCCCGTCGGCATCCAGCTTGCGGATGCGGGCGTAGGCCAGCGCCTGCTGACCGTTCAGGAGGTTTGTTCCCTCGGAGAGATCGCTGCCGGTCTCCCGGTTGACCCACTGGGCCTCGTCGTTCCGCAGATCCACCTCCACGCCCCCCAGAAGATCAATGATGTCGGCGAACTGGTAGAAGTCCACCTCCACGTTGCCATCGATGTGAACGCCGAAATTGCTTTCCAGCGTTTTATCCAGCAGGGACATCCCGCCGGCGGCGTAGGCCACGTTGATCCGGTTCCGGCCGTAGCCGGGGATTTTCACATAGGTGTCCCGGAGAAAGGAGGTCATGGTCAGCTTCTTCTCGGACTTGCGGAAGGTACACAGGATCATGGAATCCGACCGCGCCCGTGTCTCACCCTCCCGGCGATCCTGACCGATGAGCAGAATATTGATGACGTCGCTGTCCTTTCCAATATCGGCGTCGTAGTCCGGGAAGGTGACGTCCTCCGGGTTCATGGTGGGGGCGGTGTTGACTTCCTCCGGCTGGGTGGCGAGATAGGCGTCCAGCTCCTCCGGGGAAAGGGTGGGGGCGGTATCGGAGTCTACATAGTGGATACGCCCCAGCAGGTGCTGTAAGTAGACCGTTCCTGCAAGCATCACGATCAGGATCAGCCCCAGCACGAAGCACAGCAGCACGAGCCTGCCGCGGCGGTTGGGGGGTGAGGGTTGTTTTTTCATGACGGCGCCTCCGGGTTGATTGATATCATTAGGGTATGTCTATTTTTCCGATTCATTCCGTAATGTTCCCGGCGTCCTGATTTAAGCGCAGCGCGTCTGCCAGACGGGAAATGAAGGCGGCGTTGGACGGGCGGGGAATCACACCGTCGGAACCGGGGCGGAAATACCGCTGCCAGACCCGGTCGTCCCGCTGCCTCCAGGCGGTATCGATGGCGCTTCGGATGGAGCGCTCCACGTGGGTGCCCTTGCAGCCGAAGACCGCGCCCACCGCCGGGTACAGCACCTTTGTAATGGCCTGGTCGGGATCCTTCATCATTCTGGGGATGGCTTCCCGGAGATAGGCGTAGCCCCGGAGCTTGGAGGGGACGCTGAGGGAAAGCAGCAGATTGGTCACCTGGGTCTGGGGGTCGGGCGGCGTTACCAGGGGCGCGCGGATATGGCGGCTCAGATCGCCGATCCGGGCGGCAGTGGCGGGAATGTCGCAGGGCTTTCGCATCATGTAGCCCACGCTCAGCTCAGCCAGAACGCCCAGAATGTAGTCGTTATAAAAGCGGGAGGTCACCAGCACCATGGGACACAGCCCGGCGCCGACGGCGGATTGCAGCAGACTGATGCCGTCCAGCGCGGGGAGCATCAGATCGAGAACCAGAACGTCAGGGACAAAGGAGCGCAGAAGCGACAGCGCCTCCTTCCCGTCGGCGCAGCACCGGATACGGTATGCCCCTTCCAGCTCGGCGGCCAGCGCCCTGCGGAATTCCTCGTTTCCATCCGCAATCAACAGCTTCATTGCGTCCATATGTCTCCCACCTTCCGATGGCTATAGAATAGCACAACTGCGCCTAATTTTCAATTCACTTCCTTTCGCCAATTTTCGACAATTTGGGGGCAGGAGGGATGCGTCGTGCATAGAATGGTCAGGAGGTGCTTGAATTATGAGAATTCCATCTGCGCTCCCCGGCGGTCATTCACGGGAACGAAGGAAGAAGATTGCCTGCGGCGTAATACACCGGAGGCAATGGGGGGATTTTTCGGGAAAGCAGGAAGCTTATGACGAAAAACTTCCCTTCGGCCGCTTTTTGTGGTTGTAAAATTTAAGGCAATGGTGTATAATGCTATAAGTTGCGGAAAATTTCATTCTGTGCTCCGGCGTAGGGGAATCGGAGATTCCCCGGGTCCGGCCGGGGCAGGATCACCTGTGGGGGAACTGACATACATGCTGAATGGTAAGAAAATCACGGAATATCTGACGCCCGGCCGTCATGTGCACCTGGTGGGGATCGGCGGCGTATCCATGCGGCCGCTGGGTCTGGTGCTGAAGGGCATGGGCATGGAGGTCACCGGCTCGGATATGAACGCATCCGTGTCCACGGAGGAACTGATCGAACAGGGCATCCCCGTCGCCATCGGACACCGGGCGGAGAACATCGAGGGCGCGGACTGCATCATCCGCACCGCCGCCGCCCACAACGACAATCCGGAGATCGCCGCCGCCCGTGCCGCGGGCATCCCCGTGTTTGAGCGGGCTCAGGCCTGGGGCGAGATCATGAAGTCCTACCGGAACGCTATCTGCATTTCCGGCACCCACGGAAAGACCACCACCACGTCCATGGTGACCCACATTCTCATGGAAGCGGATATGGATCCCACGGTCATGATCGGCGGCTACCTGCCCCTGCTCCACGCGGGGCACCGGGTCGGCCGCGGGGATACCATCGTGCTGGAAAGCTGCGAATACTGTGATTCCTTTCTGAATTTCTTCCCCACGCTGGCGGTGGTGCTGAACGTGGAAGCGGATCATCTGGATTATTTCAAGGATCTGGCGGACATTCAGAAGTCCTTCCACAGGTTTGCGTCTCTGGCCACCTTTGCCGTGGTCGCCAACGGCGACGACCCCCATACGGTGCAGGCCATGGAGGGCATCGACTATGTGTCCTTCGGACTGGGGGAGGGCAACCGCATTCACGCGGCCAACATGCACCCCGACTGGCGGCATTTTGACGTGATCTGCGACGGGAAATACTACTGCCATCTGGACATGGGCGTGCTGGGCAGGCACAACGCCATGAACGCTCTGGCGGCCTCGGCCGCCGCCTGGATGATGGGCATTCCCGGAGAGACGGTCTCCAAGGGCATCCGGTCCTTCCACGGCGCGGGACGGCGCATGGAGTTCAAGGGAAAATTCCACGGCGCGGACGTTTACGACGACTATGCCCACCATCCCGACGAGCTGCGGGCGACACTGGAAGCCGTGCGCTCCATGGGCTACAAGCGGGTGGTGCTGGCCTTCCAGCCCCATACCTATTCCCGCACCAAGGCACTGTTTGACGACTTCGTCCGGGAGCTGAAAAAGCCCGACGTGGTGGTTCTGGCGGAGATCTACGCCGCCCGGGAGCGGAACACCATCGGCATTTCCTCCGCCCAGCTGGCGGAGCAGATCCCCGGCGCGGTGTACTGCGAGACCCTGCCCGACGTCACCGCCTATCTGCGGGAGAACGTCCGGGAGGGGGATATTGTGGTCACCATGGGCGCGGGCGATATCTTCCGCGCCGGTGAGGCGCTGATTAACGGAGAACAGTAAAAAACGTGCCGGGAAACCGGCACGTCAAAGATTTAGGCGTTTTCTTCATCCAGAACCAGGTGGTCAACGCCGGACAGCTCAAATTCCGACATGTACCGATCCATCCGGGTGATGATCTCGTCGTAGTTGTCGTCGGTGATCTCCGGATAGTCCATGTCCCGGCGGGAAAGCTCCTCCGCAAGGATCTCGTAAAAAACGTTGTCCTCGTAGCAGGCGATGGCTTCGTGGATTCCGCCCTCCTGATAGGCGCGGGAGGGAACGACGGTGCCGTTCCAATGCTCGGACAGGGCGGGGGACAGGGCAAACAGCTTGCTCTCCAGATTGTCATAGTCGGCGAAGCGGTCTTCGCCCCGGGTGGAGTTGAGCACCCAGTTTCCGATGTACACCAGATCCAGCAGACGGCGGAATTCCTTCGGTGTCAGATTGATCTGCATACATACCCTCCTTTCAAGAACGCGTAAAACACACCCGCGGGAAAACGCGGCTCTTGATTTTCTCCTATTATAGCACCAAAGTTTTGGATTTCCAGATGAAAATTGTAAAAAATATATTTACGGCAGTATCGTGGAACTGCCTCTGCTTTTTGCGGAGGAAGGCAGCGGATTTTCTGGTAGAATGAGGCGATAACGTGAAAAAACTCAGTGTTTGCATTCTCTTCGGCGGGATGAGTCCGGAGCATGAGGTTTCCCTGCGCTCGGCGGAGTCCGTGCTGAAGCACATTGACGAAAGCAAGTATAATCTGTTCCCCGTGGGCATTACAAAAGAGGGGGACTGGATCCTCTACGGCGGCAAGGACTATTCCAAGCTGGTCACCGGCGAGTGGAGAAGCTGCCCCGAAAACCGCCGGGCGACCATTTCCCCCGTCCGGGGACAGGGGCTTCTGAGCTTCGAGGGCGACTGCGTGGTGCGGGAGCGTATTGACGTGGTGTTCCCGGTGCTTCACGGTGAGAACGGCGAGGACGGCGCCATGCAGGGACTGCTGCAAATGGCGGGCATTCCCTACGTCGGCTCCCACATTGCCGCCTCCGCCGTGGCCATGGATAAGAGCCTGACCAAGCTGGTGGTGGATCAGGCCGGGGTTCCGCAGGCGGCGTGGCAGCTGGTTCGGGTGGGCGAGCTGGAAAATCACATGGAGAACACCCTGGATCTGCTGGAAAACCGCTTCCGCTACCCCATGTTTGTCAAGCCCGCGGGAACGGGTTCTTCCGTGGGCGTTTCCAAGGTCGGCGACCGGGACGCCCTGCGCAGCGGCCTGCGCTATGCCGGAAAGTACGATAAGAAAATTCTGGTGGAGGAATTCATCAACGGCAAAGAGATCGAGGTGGCCGTCATGGGCAACGACAACCCCATGGCTTCCGTCTGCGGCGAAATCGACTCCGGCGCGGAGTTCTACGATTACGACGCCAAGTATCTCACCGAGACCTCCAAGGCGTATATCCCCGCCCGCATCCCCGCCGAGGTGGAGGAAGTGGTGCGGGAGACGGCGGTGAAGGTCTACAACGCCGTGGGCTGCCAGGGCTTAAGCCGGGTGGACTTCTTCGTGACCCACGACGAAAACCGGGTGGTGTTCAACGAGATCAATACCCTGCCGGGCTTTACCTCCATTTCCATGTACCCCAAGCTGTTTGAGGCCAGCGGGATCCCCTATTCCCAGCTCATCGACGAGCTGCTGCGCCTGGCCGTGGAGGCGTTCCGATGAAGCGGGACGTGGTTTTGTCCGTCCGGGGGCGTCAGCACTATGGCAATCAGGAGCCGGAGAATATTGAGCTGGTCACCGAGGGGACGATGGAATACCGGGACGGCGGCTGGGATATCACCTATGAAGAAAGCGAGCTGACCGGCCTTGCCGGCGTCATCACCACCTTCCGGGTGGAGCCGGGAAAGGTCACGCTGAACCGGGAGGGCGCGCTGAATTCCAGAATGCTTTTCCAGGAGGGCGTTTCCCACGATTCCCTGTACCAGATGGAATTTGGGACGCTGATGATCACGGTGAAGGCCACCAGTGTATTTTATGACATTGCGTCCGACGGCGGTACCATCGATCTAACGTATCAGATCGTCATTGAAAACACCGAAGCCGGTACCATCGATTATCATCTGGACATCCGGGCAAAATAGGAAGGACAGAGATCTGTTATGTGGCTGCTGTTTGCGCTTGGCTCCGCAGTGTTTGCGGCATTGACATCGATTTTGGCAAAAATCGGCATTGACGGTGTCAATTCCAATCTGGCCACGGCCATTCGGACGCTGGTGGTGCTGGTGATGGCCTGGGGAATGGTGCTTCTGACGGACAGCCAGGGGGGCATCGGGGAAATCAGCAGGAGAAGCTGGCTGTTTCTGATCCTTTCCGGGCTTGCCACGGGCGCGTCCTGGCTATGCTACTACCGGGCACTGCAAATCGGAGAGGCCTCGAAGGTGGTGCCGGTGGATAAGCTCAGCGTCGTGATCACGCTGGTGCTGGCGTTTGTGTTTCTCCACGAGAAATTCACCGCCAAATCCCTGATCGGTTGTCTGCTCATTGGCGCAGGAACCTTACTTATGGCTTTGTGAAGCATTGCCTCCCGCCGAAGGCGGGAGGCAATTATCTTTATCCGACATTCCGGTAGTAGGTGGAGAAGGCTTCCCGGTCTTTGCTGATCAGCTCGCCGGTTTCCTTGCTGTACTTGTTTTTGTAGCTGACGGCGTAGATCACGTTTTCGCTGCTGTCGTCGTAGCCGGAGGTCATCTTGATGTAATAGTCCTTTTCGTCCGTGCCCAGAATCCGCATTTTTACCAGGTCTTCCGTGGTTTCCGCTTCGATTTTCACGGGGAAGTGGAAATTGTTGCGGAACTGGAAATCGGTGGTTCCCCAGTTTACGGCGGCGTCCAGTCCCAGAGGAAGGTAGGCCACCGTGGCGCCGTGGCAGGAGCGGGCGACGACCTCCAGGTCGGCAAGCAGTACGCAGTTGTACAGCGTGCTGGAGCCCTGGCACACGCCGCCGCCGATGGCATCGGTCAGACGGTTGCCGGAGTAGGCGGGGGCGGGCTTGTAGCCCTTTTCCGCCGTGCGTTCGCCCAGGGTGTCATTGTAGGAGAAGGTCTCTCCCGGCTGGACGACGACCCCGTTGAGAGCTTCGCAGAGCAGGCGCAGATTGGTGTTGCGGTTTTCGTTATCGCCGTGCTTCGTCTCGCAGGAGCCGAGAACGTCCCGGAAATAAACGGCGTCCCCCAAAATTTCCGGCTCCACGAAGGTCATGGGGACGGAGACGGTTTCGCCGGGCTTGGCCTGCGCCAGTGCCGCCTTCGCCGCGTCGAGATCGAAGGAATAGCCGTAGGAGCCGGGAACGAACCGGTATTCCGTCATGTCCAGAGAATCGTCAACGGGGGCGGTGCAGATTTCGTCATAAATGGCGTCCAAATCCAGTCCGACGGGGGCAGACTCCGCAGGAACGTCCACGGTGACGCGGTAGTCTCCCGCCCGACAGGCGGTCACGGCCTGACAGTAAGCCCCCAGAATCTGCTCATAGGCGCTGTCCACATCCAGATGCGCCTTGGGAATGCCGACCGTCAGTTCCAGCGTCTGGCAAGGAGCGTTGGGGTCGTGATTTTCCGTGCCGAGGTCGGGGGCGTCGCCAACGAGAGCGTAATGGGAGTCAGCAAATTCGGTGTCAAACTGGCTGGCATAGCCCTCCAGCGCGGTGCGGATAAATTCGGAATTTACGCTCAGATAGGGGCGCAAATCCATGTCACCGGGGAGAGAACCGTCGGAACGACCCATGGAGTAGGCGTCGGTCACGGCGGCGCGGACATCCACCTGAACGCCGGTGTCGGCGGGGGAGAGGGAAATGGACTCCATGGGAAGTTCCACCGCCAGATTTTCCCGGTACAGCGTCTCGCCCAGAGCGGCCTGAAGGGCTTTCCTGGCCTCGCCCTTGGTCATGCCGCCAACGTCCACCCCGGCGATGGAAACGCCGTCGGCCATCCGGCAGCGATAGGGGTCGAGGGCGGGACGGACAAGAAAGAACCCCACCGCCGCCAGCGCCAGAACCAGCGCGCAGACCATGATTACCGTGACGATTCGGCGGGAAGATACGCTTTTTTGCGGAGAATCCGCGGAAAAATGACCGTCTGACATGGCATTTCCTCCTGAAAAAGTCAATACGAAATCGGAACTTTTCCTCATTATACAACATTTCCCGGCAAATGCAAGGGGGTACAGCAGCGGCTCTTGTGCTTCCTGCCAGTATGTGATAGAATGGGGACAAACGTTACAGAGGAGAGAGAATACGGAGATCAGCCAGTTTTTTATAAATGGAGATATCAAAGGGGCGATCGCCTACATGCGGGAGCATGAGGAATTTAAGGACATTCTTCCTGCGTATGTTGCCATTTTTGAAAATTGTGAATACCGCATATTTGATATACCGGACGGTCTCAACGACATTCTGCGGTTGTATCAGATCTATTACCGGGATACCTTTTACTGCGGTTTGCCGGAGGCGGAGGCCGCAGACAAGCTGCTGGCGGGGCTGAAAGCGCTTCTGAATATGCCCGGCGCGGAGGAAGCGCTTTTGACGGAGCGGCTTCAAGCGGTGTTTGAAGCGGAGGGCTATCACGCGCTTTTCGGGAAGACCCAGGGATATTACGGTCCCTATGTCTGGCGGGAAACGGTTCCCACGGTTTATCAGGTGGAGCTGCCGGACGGGACGGCGGAATATACCGTCAACATTCTCAAGGGCTTTGTGTTCCGCGGCTGGATGGATTATCTGACCTTCGGCCGGTACGGTACGGGCGGCTGGGCTTCCCCCGACGGCACGATTAACTGCATCGAGCAGGCCTATGATTTTGAAAGCGAGCGGTTCCTGGTTTCTCTGCTGAAGCACGAAGCCCAGCACACCGTTGACATGAAGCAATTCCCGGGAATCACCCCCGCAGAGCTGGAATACCGGGCAAAGCTTGTGGAGCTTCACTATTCCGGTATTCCGGGATTGCTGCAAAAGTTCCTGTCGGAAGCGGATGAAAGCAGAACCGGCGACAGCCACGCGATGGCCTCTGCGAGAATCAAACGTGAGTTTACGGATATGAATCAGGGGTCGCTGCCCTGCGTTCAGGCGCGTGCGCTGGAACTGTTTCGTGCCCATACGGCAGAGATGGAAGAAAAATATGGGAAGCAGAAAGCCGTGCCCAACGATTGATTACGGTAAATCCCGCTTTATTGAATAGAAACAAAGGGCGTGACCGGGAAAGGTCACGCCCTTTGCGTATGCGGTTATTCTCCGCCGGAATCTCCGCCGTTCTCCGTGGCTTCGGTAGCGGAAGGCTCGGAAGTGGCTGGCGTTGTAGATTCTGCGGTGGGCGGCGTTGTGGGTGCGGTGGTGGGTTCGGTGGAGGGGGCAGTGGAGGGCGTCGTGGGGACGGTGGCCGGCTCTGTCGTAGGCTCCGTCGGCTCTTCGACCCGGGCGACCACTGTGTTTACGGTCTTGTACCGGGAATTGGCCACAAAATCCTTGGAGATCAGCGCGCCGGTGGCCTTGCTGTACTTGCTTTTGTACGTCTTGACCAGGTATCCGGTGGTGCCTTCCTCGATCACGTCCCCGTCCTTATAGCCCTCGGGGTTGTCTGGCTTGAAGTCCTTGTATTCCGTCTCTGGCTTGTAGGTCTCGGAAATGACGTAGCTCATTTCAATGTAGTAGTCCTTCTCGTCGGTGCCCAGGATCTGCACATTGACATAGCCGCCGCTGACGCTGGCTTCGATCTTGATGGGGTAATTGGTGTTGTTGCGGAACTTGAAGTCGGGGGAGCGCCAGCTGACGGTGGCGTCCATGCCATAGCTGATATAGCTCACGGGGAAGCCGTGGTTGGTGCGGGAGACGATCTCCAGATCGGCCAGCAGGGTGCTGCAATACAGCGTGGAGGAGACCTGACAGATGCCGCCGCCCACCTGGTTCACCAGCTCGTCGCCGGAATATGCCGGGGCGGACTTGTAGCCCTTTGCGGTGGTGCGCTCGCCCAGGGTATCGTTAAAGGAGAAGGTCTCGCCGGGGTTCAGCACGACGCCGTTCAGCGCCTTACAGGCCAGCTCCAGATTGGCGGTGCGGTTGGCGTTATTAGAGTGGGGTGTGCTGGTGGTGCCCAGAACATCCCGGAAGAACACGTCGTCGTCCAGAATTTCCGGGGCGACATATTCCATGGGAATGCGGACGACCTCGCCGTACTGCGCCGCGCTGACCTGCTTCTGGGCCTGCACCATGTCGAATTCGTAGCCGTAGGAGCCGGGGATGGCCTTGAAGGTCTGCATATTGACGGTGGCGTCCACGGGCTTCACGCAGACATCGTCGTAAATTTTCTGCAAATCAACGGGATCCGGCTCGCCATCGGCCTGGGCGCCCTCCGCCTTCACGGTGAAGACATTCATGCTGTAGGCGTCCAGAATCTGGTTGAACACATCGTCCACGTTGAAGTTCACACCGGGGGTGCCCATTGTGATGACCAGCGTCAGCTGAGGGGCGGTTTCCTCGTCGAATTTGTCCGTCGCGAGATCGGGGACGTCCCCTTCCAGAGCGTAGGTGGTCTGGGTCAGAAGACTCCCGGCAGTTCCGGCGTAGTCCTCCAGAACGCCCTTGATATAATCCTGCTGCAGATGCAGGTAGGGCAGCAGGCCGATGATGTGGTTGCTCCTGAGGGACGCCTGGTAGGCCTCCTGACGCTCGGCCTTGGTGCCGGTTCTGCCGTAGGCATAGGCGGCGTTGACGGCGGCCTTGACATCCAGCTTTGCCCCGGTATCGCCGGGGGACAGCCGCAGTGTGGTATCGCCCAGGGTCACCACCATGTCCTGCTTCGTGTAGGTCTGGTCGGTGACGGCGCGGACGGCGGTGACGGCGTCGGACTTGCGCATTCCGCCCACGTTCACACCGGCGACGGTGACGTTGTTCAGAATTTTTTTGCCATAGGGGTCGCCGGAGACGTTGACGACGAAAATGGCGATCAGGGAGAGGATCAGAACCAGCGCAGCGGCGCACAAGGCCACCATCACGGGCTTCTGGTTGCCATCCACAAAGGAAAGAATCTTATCAAGGAAGGCCAGAGCGCCGCGCTTCGGGGCATTTTCCTTTTCGTCCGGAGAAAAATCCAGTTCCTCGTCGGAAACAGGGCTGTCCTCTTCGGAGGACGGACGATCCTCTTCGGAAAACAGGCTGTCGGCCTCGGAGATCAGATCGGCGGCTTCCGGGTCGGCGGCCTCCGAATCGGGGACGGAGGCTTGGGAGAAGATGGGATCCTCCGGCTTTGGGGGCTTCTCCTGACCGGTCAGCTGACGAAAGCTTTTTTCGATTTCACGTTCTTCTTCCCGGTATGGCCGGGGGTTGGAAAATTTGCCTTTAGACATAGGCTGCTCCTTTTCTCAGGGGGGGTGGGGGTTACCGATATTATAGCATGAACTGTCAAGAGTGTCAGCGGTGGAAAAAGTTGGGTCAGCTCCGGCAAAAACTGGTATAGTGCTCCACGAACAGCTTGCTCTGCTTCAGGCTGTCCACGCCGTTGGCGAGCTTGAAGCGGAGGGTCGGCTCTTTCGCATTGGCCAGGAAGGTGACCCGCTGCTTGTAGTCCGGGTCGGAGCACAGCGCGCCCACGGCCTCGAAATTCAGATTGCTCAGGGTGAACAGCACGTCCCCGGACTTCTGGCGGATGTCCTTGATGCCAACCTGCCGCGCCTTCGCCCGGAGCAGAGCGATATCGATGAGGTTCAGCACGCCCTTGGGCGGTTCGCCGTAGCGGTCAACAATTTCGTCCAGCAGATCGTCGGCGTCCTCCTGAGAGCGGATGGCGGCCATGCGGCGATACAGGTCCATCCGTTCCTCGCCCCGGGAGACGTAGTCTTTGTCCACGTTGGCGGTGACGTTCAGGTCGGCGGTGCATTCCGGCGCCTTGGGGGCTTCGCCCTTTTCTTCCAGAACCGCCTCGTCCAGCAGCTTCAGGTACATATCGTAGCCCACGCTGGACATATGGCCGGACTGTTCGGCGCCCAAGAGATTGCCCGCGCCCCGGATCTCCAGATCCCGCATGGCGATTTTGAAGCCGGAGCCGAATTCGGCAAAGTCCCGGATGGCGGAGAGCCGCTTCTCGGCGACCTCTGTGAGATTTTTCTCCGGGCGGTAGGTGAAATAGGCGTAGGCGTGGCGGGTGGAGCGTCCCACCCGGCCGCGAAGCTGGTGGAGCTGACTCAGACCGAACCGGTCGGCATTTTCGATGATCAGGGTGTTGGCGTTGGGAATGTCCAGGCCGGTTTCGATGATGGTGGTGCATACCAGCACCTGAATTTCGCCCTCGGCCATGGACTGCATCACGTCCCCCAGGGCGTCCTCGCCCATCTGGCCGTGGGCAACGCCCACGCTGATGCCCGGAATCCGGCGCTTGATGGCGGCGGCGCACTGGTCGATGGTTTCGGTGCGGTTGTGGAGGTAATAGACCTGTCCGCCCCGCTCGATTTCCCGGCGGATGGCGTCGTCAATGATGGGTTCGCTGTACTCCATCACGAAGGTCTGCACGGGATAGCGGTCGGCAGGGGGCTGCTCGATGGTGGACATGTCCCGGATGCCGGACAGCGCCATGTTCAGCGTCCGGGGGATGGGGGTGGCGGAGAGGGTCAGCACGTCCACGCCCTTGGAAATCTCCTTCAGCCGCTCTTTATGGCTGACACCGAAGCGCTGCTCCTCGTCCACAATGAGCAGACCCAGATCCTTGAACTGGACGGTTTTTTGCAGCAGCTTGTGGGTGCCGATGATCAAATCGACAGAACCGGCGCGGAGCTTTTGTAAGGTCTGCTGCTGCATTTTCGGGGTGCGGAAGCGGCTGAGCACGTCGATGGTGACGGGGAAGCCCCGGAAACGCGCCACGGCGGTCTGATAATGCTGCTGGGCAAGCACCGTGGTGGGAACCAGGATCGCCACCTGCTTGCCGTCCATGACGGCCTTCATCACGGCCCGGAGGGCGACCTCGGTCTTGCCGAAGCCTACGTCGCCGCAGAGAAGACGGTCCATGGGGATGGGGGACTCCATGTCGTGCTTGATGTCCGCGATGCAGCGCAGCTGGTCGTCGGTCTCCGGGTAGGGGAAGTTGTCCTCAAACTCCTTCTGCCAGGGAGCGTCGGCGGAGAAGGCGTAGCCGGACTGGCGCTTCCGGGCGGCGTAGAGCTGGATCAGCTCCCCCGCCATGTCCTTGGCGGCCTTCCGGGCCTTGGCCTTCGTCTTCTGCCAGGCGTCGGAGCCGATCTTGTTCAGCTTGACATTGCTGTCCTCCCCGCCGCCGCCAATGTATTTGCTCACTAAGTCCAGCTGGGTGGCGGGAACGAACAGGGTGTCGCTGCCCTGATAGGCGATTTTGATATAGTCCTTGACCGCGCCGTCCACCTTGATCTGCTCCATGGCCACGAACCGGCCGATGCCGTAATTCTCGTGAACCACCAGATCGCCGGGGGTCAGGTCGGTGAAGGAATTCAGCTTCTGCCGGTTGGTGGAGCCGGACTTTTTCGCGGGCTTCGGCTTTGGCTCCCCCCGGGCAATCAGCTGCCCCTCCGTCAGAACGGCGATTCTGGATAGGGGATACTCCATGCCGAAGGGAAGGGTTCCCTCCGTCAGAAGAATCTGCCCGGGCTTCGGCAGGGTGGTCAGGGGAATGCACAGAAGGGCGGACAGCCCCTTCTCGTGGAGCAGCTGCTGTAACATCTCCGCCCGGCGGCGGGTGCCGCAGAGCACCAGACTGCCGAATTCCATTTTCTGGTAGTGGCTTAAATCGGCTACGGCGGTGTCCAGATTGCCGCCGTAGCCGGGGAGCTGCTTGGCGGTGAGGGGGTACAGCTGCTTCGGGGGGCAGTCCTCCGGGTAGGAGGTGCCGCCGAAGGCGTCGAAATAGACGACGGTTTTCTTCCGGAGACTTTTGCAGAAATCCTCCCACTGGCACACGTAGTCGCACAGCTCGCCCGCCACAAGACCGGCCCCAAGCATACTGTCCAGCTGCATGCCCATCTCGTCGCAGCGGCTGCGGGCGGCGCGCTGGAGATTTCCGTGGTCGCAGACGGCGACTATGGCGCAGTCCGGAATATAATCCGCGGCGGTGGCCATTTCCGGATAAATCAGCGCCATATACCGGTCGGAAGCGGGATTGTGCAGGCCGCTTTCGTATTTGTTCAGATCCTTTTCCAGCGTGGCGATGAGCGGCTCGTTGACGTTTTTCCGCCGCTTCTGCCGGGAGATCAGGGAGGTAATGTCCCTGCACAGCCCCTCCACGCCGCCGGGATGAAGTCCCGGCTGGGTCTCCGCCACGGGCAGGACGGTGACGGAGGGGATATTCTCGCTGCGGCGCTGGGTCGCCGGGTCAAAGAAGCCCATGGTGTCCAGCTCGTCGCCGAAGAATTCCGCCCGCACAGGCCGGTCTTCGGCGGGGGAGAAGATGTCCAGAATGCCGCCCCGGACGGCGAACTGTCCCGGCCCCTCCACCATGCCGCAGCGGTTGTACCCGGCGGCGGTGAGGCGGGAAGTCAGGTCTTCCACGGCGTACTCCCGGCCGACTTCCAAAGAAAAGGCGGCGGACAGAAGCGCGGCCTTGGGCATGGTGCGCAGGCTGAGAGATTCCCAGGTCATGATCTGCAGGCCGGTCTTCCCGGTAGCCAGATCATACAGCTGCCGCAGGCGCTTCTGCTCCCAGCTTCTGGAAACCACGGCGGCGTCGTACAGGGTCAAATCCCGGCCGGGGAGAATGGGGGCGGTGTCCGAAAGGAAGCCCTTCAATTCCTCCTGAAGCCGCCGCGCTGCAAGATCGTCCTGGCACAGCACCACCATGGGACGGTTCAGGCTTCGGCAAAGCCCCGCGATCATGTGACTGCGGTTGATCTGGCCGATGCCGGTGACGGCGACGCTTTCGCCGCCCTGTAAGGAGGACACCATGGCGGCATATTCGGGAATGGTTTTCAGTAAAGACAGAAGCTGTTCCATAATTTACCTCAGAAAGATGCACAACGCGGCAATGCGGAAAGGGGGATATGTCCCCCTTTCCGTGGTTTTGTGACAATATTCGTAAGGAACCTCTGATTAAATCGGCAAGAGCTGTGAGCGAGAGATTTTTCGGCCAATCGAGGTATCGAAAACGG
>ERZ808240.411-NODE-411-length-57280-cov-7.689069_pt1 | contig 57280 bp, 44 predicted proteins | sample MGYA00521084_ERZ808240 | MGnify/ENA primary metagenome ERZ808240 (study PRJEB31516, sample SAMN03275571) | gut metagenome | biome: mammalia-associated habitat; material: feces | host: Papio cynocephalus | place: Kenya | collected 2012-08-06 ...
AGCTACATCCCCATAAAGCACTTCAAATATAAAAATAATTATGAGCACCTACTTATAAATTAATTTTGAATACCTACTTATATATGCGTCATGCCCTTTTGCACCATATACTCTGTACATTGAAGCAAAGAGAATACATATTGCTTAAGCGAAGAGTAAGCAGGAGCGTATTTATCAAGAACAGGCTTACCATTTATGAGTTTGTAGCAATACTCTTTTTTCTGTTCATCGTTATATACGTAAAGGTAGTTTGCATTGCGTGCAGCTATGGTTTTGTCGGCCGTATAAAAGGCTGCAGGACGCGGGGCATCGTGCAGTATATCAAGTCCTAAATTGTTCTGTATATAAGGAATGCGCAACAAGCCAAGTATGGTTGGAGCCACATCTACTTGTCCCACGAACTGGGTGCGTTCTTCGGCATTTAAGCCATCAGCGTGGATAATAAGCGGAATGTGATTGAACGATTCGGGCAACTCACAATCGGCAGTTCCAACGAGTTTGCCATGATCGCCAAGGAATACGAATATGGTATTCTTTGCCCATGACTCCTTGCTAACACGGCGCATAAAATCGCCTATGCACGCATCGGCATAGCGAACAATTTGCTGCTCTGGCGTAAGACCTTTTTGCTGAAAGCGGGCTGGAATTACATAGGGTGGATGGTTGCTAATTGTGAGCAATGTGGCAAAGAATGGGCGACCACTCATTGCTTTCTTACGCAACACAGGCAACGCATAGCTAAACAAATAATCGTCTGGCACACCGAAATGATTAACCACCTTAGAGCGTGGATAATTCTCTTGTGAATATATCTCGTCGTAACCATTTGTACGGAAAAAGGCATTCATATTGTCGTACTGACTCTCATGTGTCATAAAGAACATCGTAGAATAACCAGCCTGCTTAAGCACCGATGGAAGTCCTGTATAAGTGGGAATATTGGTGCCCTTCATCGCATTTCTAAACATGATAGACGGAAATGAATAAAGCGTGGCATATAGTCCGTGATTGGTGTGATTGCCCGCCGAGTAACAGTTTGAAAAACTCAGCGAATGGGCATAGAGCGAATCAAGATTAGGAGTGAGACGGTGGGTATTACCAAAGCGTGTCATCAACTTAGCCGACATTGATTCCATAAGCACTATCACTACGTTTTGGTGCGTAGGTGGCAACGTGGGATCAACTCTCCTGGCTATCGGCGATACACCATTTATGCCTTTACGACCATAGTATTTTTGCACATTCCTTACGGCATCAGCCATAGGCATAAGGTGAAGCGTATGGTTTTCGGGGCGTAACTCGTCGAGCGTGCTATTAAGAAGAGCAAACATGGGATTAACTCCTAAATTGTTCAACACCGGACTGGTACAAAAGTAGGCAGCACTCACCTTGATAGGGTTATACCCCAACCTACCGCGTATACCTAAAAAGCATGCTCCATAAAGTGCAAGGCTTACAACTGCCATCTCAGCATAGGTTACAATCTTTTTTTGTGTTGCCTGGTTATGAAACTTAGCCCCCTCATCTACGCTAATAAAACGCTTACGAAGGTAAAATAAAAAAATGCTCAAACAAGCTGTAAGTACAACATAGAGCGCAATAAAAAGATAATAAGAAGACTCACCGAATATCATACCCAAGGTGGTTCCGCCATATTCAGCCCAATTCCATATTGAGGCATTGAGCATCTTTGAGAAATAGCTGAAATAAGGTATATTGCCCGCCTCAGCCATAAAGACAAGGGCATAAAGCACGCCAAACCAAATATTGATGGCACGATACATCCACTTACGCCACAAGCCTAAAATAACCACTATGCTCGATAGCACCAAGGGCAATGCCACAAGATAGCATGCTATAACATTATCAAACCACAAACCACGCAAAAACGATTGCAGAATGAGCAAGGGCCTATCTGCTACATCGGGAGTAAGCTGCGAATGTATGGTAAAGAAAAACACTATGCGAAACAACGTCATCAGTACTAGAGCTACAAGGTGTATGCTCAGCAAATAGCCAATAGTGCGCAACAATCTTTTCATTTTTAGGTATATATTTTTTTTGTCTTACATAATTTTCTATGACGAGATGCAAAGTTACAAAATAATGAAATGCTGAAACAATTATTATTTTTTTTATGATATACTCTCATCTTTTAGACGTAATTTTGCAGTACAGAAACATTATTTATAAATTCGGATGAAACAAAAAGACTTGACGCATGGAGGCATTATGAGCAACATATTTGGTTTTGCTCTTCCTTATATCATAGCCTATTTTTTACAAATTCTATATGGCCTTGCCGACCTCTTTATTATTGGTCAATACTGCAAGGTAGATAGCACAACAGCCGTGTCGAATGGGGCACAAGTGATGTATTTTGTTACAGTAGTAATCATAGGGCTGGCCATGGGAACAACCGTGCGAATGGCGCGTGCAATAGGGGCTAACGACAAGCGATGGGCTGCCCAAGTTATGGGCAATTCCGTTAGTATGTTCATGCTTTTATCACTTATTCTTTCGGTTGTATTGCTACTATCTACCAATGTCATCGTTGGATTGATGCAAACGCCCCCAGAGGCTATAGCTGGCACCAAGAGCTATCTTGCAGTGTGTTTTATAGGCATTCCGTTCATCGTTGCATACAATATCATAGCCTCTATTTTTAGAGGTATTGGCGACACGCAAACACCGCTTATGTTTGTTGCCGTGGCTTGCGTGTCTAACATTCTGCTCGACTATCTGTTTATAGGCTACATGCACATGGGCCCCACAGGAGCTGCGCTTGGCACCACGCTCTCACAAACTATCAGTGTGATATTTGCAGCACTTACCATACGTCGTCACAAGGATATATTCGACATGAGATGGACAGACCTTAAGCCCCAAAAGAATATACTATCAAACATTCTGAAGATAGGCATCCCCATAGCTCTTCAAGATGGTTTCATACAAGTATCGTTCATCCTCATTGCTATTATTGCCAATATGCGTGGGCTTGACGATGCTGCAGCTGTGGGCATTGTCGAAAAGTTTATTGGCCTATTGTTTATAGTTCCATCTGCCATGTTATCTACGGTTTCGGCTGTATCGGCACAATGCATCGGAGCGTGCCAAGCAGAGCGTGCCCGAAGCACCTTGCTGCGTGCCACTGAGATTGTTATCTTATTTGGACTGATATGTGTAATGCTCATACACATTTTTCCGGAAGCGCCAGTACGCCTCTTTACAGACAACGAAAATGTGATTAAACAAGGAACTGCTTACCTTAGCAGCTACGGATGGGATTGCATATTGGCAGGCATACATTTCTGTTTTAGCGGCTACTTCACGGCTTACAATTACTCGTTGGTTTCGTTTGCTCACAACGTTGTTTCCATCGTTACAGCACGTGTGCCCCTGTCCTACTTACTTTCAATAAACTTTCCGCTCACCCTCTACCCTATGGGTTGGGCTGCACCAATTGGCTCTTTTGTATCAATTGTCATCTGCATTGTAGCTTATATATATATGAAACGCAAGGGATGCTTTGAGATATGTAAAACTCCCAATTAAGAGCCCTTACACCTGTGTTGGACTTTTGTAAAAAACGAATATAAAAAAGCAGAAACTTACATGTGCTCATTACGCGTAAGTTTCTGCTTTATTTTGAAACATTAGTGGCTATAAATCATCTATTCTATGAGCCACTGATGCAGTAGTTACAAGAGGTATTTACTTGCTTTCTTTCTCTTCTTTAATCTGAGCATTTACTGTTTTTATCTTCTCAGTAATCTCAGCAAGATCCTCTTTCAAGCGTTTTACCTTCTTCTCTATGTCAGCCACAAGCGAGTTTCCTTTCTTTGAACTTGTGCGGAAGAAAGTAAGGTTTGTTTCGTAGTTCTGAATTTCTTGCTTTTTGTTTTCTAAAGCACTCTGCAAGCGGTTGCGCTCACGTGTAAGTTCAGAACCTCCCTTGTCAGCAACCGTTTTGCGGAAGCTATCCATACGCTTTTTGCCTGCACTAACATGGAGAGCATTGTATATCTTATCGCACAATTCACGATAGCGACGATACATTTTCTCCTTCTTGTTGTAAGGTACGTGGCCTATCTCATTCCAGCGAGCTTGCAAGTCGCGAACACTTTGCAAGAGGTTTTCGCCTTGCTCTTCGGCGAGCTTTTCAAGGCTTGCTATTACCTCCTTCTTCAGTTCGAGGTTAGCTTCCTCAACCTTTCTTTGGTCGGCATTTGCCGCATTTTTCTTATCAAAGAAATAGTTGCAAGCCTCGTTAAAGCGCTTCCATATCTCGTCAGAAAGTTTGTGAGCCACAGGACCAATGTTTTTCCATTGCTTTTGCAACTCAATAAACTTATTGGTAGTTGCGCCCCAATCGGTGCTTTCTTTCAAAGCCTCAGCCTTTTCAATAAGAGCATTTTTAGCAGCAAGGTTAGCGTTTAGTTTTTCGCGATTAGCCTTGAAATAAGCCGTTTTAGCTTGGAAGAAGCGGTCGCACGCAGCGCGGAAACGTTCAAATATCTCTGTGTTCACCTTGCGTGGTGTAAAGCCGATAGTCTTCCATTCAGCCTGATATGCCAATACTTGCTTGGTCATTTCTTCCCATTGAGCATAGGTTTTTAGTTCTTCGTACTGAAGGTCTTCAACCTTTTGGCAAAGAGCTGTTTTCTTTTCAAGGTTCTCTTCTTCTTTAGCTTTGATAGCCTCAAAGTGGTCTTGGTGGCGCTTGTTGATAACAGTAGATGCATCTTTAAAGCGCTTCCATATTTCATCGCGCAGTTCCTTAGCAACGGGTCCTATTTCGCGATACTCTTGGTGCAAGTTCTGCAATTGGTGGAATGCTGATACAGGATCATCGCATTCTGCCAACTTTTCAGCAGCCTCACAAAGGTGTGTTTTAAGTTCTAAGTTCTTCTTAAAATCGTATGCACGCATTTCGTGGTTAAGGCGTAGCTGATCGTAGAATTGCTCTATGTTGTGTTGATAATTCTTCCACAGGTCGGTAGCAAACTCAGCTGGAACTTGCTTAATTTCTTTCCATTCGGCTTGCAAGTCCTTTACTTCGTTATATCCCTTGTCTGCATCTTCGGGCGAAGCTGCGAGTTCTTTAATACGTTCAATGATTTCTTGCTTACGCTTCAAGTTGTTTTGTTTTTCCTGTTCCAGCTTTTCGGCAGCTTGGTTGCGTAGCTCGCGCACGAGCGATAGTTGCGCCTTAAAGTTCTCTTCATCGGCATCGGGAGCTGGTATAAACTCGTCTGCATTTCCACCATCTTCAACAAATTTGTTGCGTGCGGCAACAACTTCGGCATTGTGAAAACGGTAGTAAAGCATCTTAAGGTGCTCTAGTTCTGTGCGTTCTACATTTTCACCATTCTCTGCAATTGACTTAAGTTTTTCAATTACTTCTGCCTTGGTTTTTGGTTCTGTAGCCACGGCAGTGTTTTCAACTGAAGTCTGATTTTCATTGTTTTCAGAAGCAATAGTGTTTTGTACTTCTGCTTCAGTAGTGTTCTTGATTTCGTCCATAATAAATTGGATAGGGTCGTAAGCGTATAGGCAAACCTAAGTTTGCACATTATATATCACTACAAGGCATTACTGCATCAACGCTTATAAATAAGCATTTCGCTATTGCCTTGCAAGGTTTGCAAATTTGCACATTAAATGTGTTTTAACAAAATAAATGTTCGAAAACTTTAGAGCAAATGCTTTAAATCCAAGCTTTCCATCGGAAAAGTCCATAAAATATGCCTGTTACGACTATTGAAGCTATTATTACCACGGGAAATCCCCACCACGAAGCCTCCATACCATTGATAAGGTTCATACCGAATATACTTGCAATGAGCGTTGGAAACATCAAGATGATAGACACCGAGGTCATTTGTTTCATCACGCCAGCCATATTGTTGTTGATGATGCTGGCATAAGTTTCCATTGTAGAGTCAAGGATATTGGTATAGATATTAGTAGTTTCGCGCGCCTGGTTCATCTCAATAGTTACGTCCTCAATAAGGTCGGCATCAAGTTCATCGACAGGTAGTTTAAACTTTAGTTTTGACAATAGTGTTTCGTTACCACGAATAGAGGTAATGAAGTAAGTAAGGCTATCTTGCAGTCTTGACAGGCCTATCAAGTCTTCGTTATCAATTTGTCGGTCAAGGTTGCGCTTAGCTTCTTCAAGCAATACATTAATTTGCTTTAGGCGTTTCAAGTACCATACGGCAGACGATAGGAAAAGGCGGAACACGAGGTCTACCGAGTCGGTAAAACCTTGATTACGCTTTTGCTGATACGACACAAAATCTATCATCATGTTGGTCTCGAAGTTGCACACCGTTACGCATACCCCTTTATTAAGTATTATACCCATTGGTATTGTGGTGTGGGGTGTGCGCGATGCCACCTCTTTCACGTAAGGGATACGCAAGATGATAAGCGACCATCCTTCGTCATATTCATAACGCGAACGCTCGTCTTTATCTCGAATATCGTCTAAGAAGTAGTCGGGTATCTTAAGGTCGTCTATTAAAAATGCCTCGTCTTCGGGAGTAGGACAGGTTACTTGTACCCAGCAGTCGGGTTGCCATTCGTCAATGTTTTGTAGCGTTTTGCTATAGTTCCAATAAGTGCGCATAAAAAACAAGTCTTTGTTACTAAGGTGTGAATTACATCAGTTATAACACACGTATGTTGCACATACCATGTGTGCATCAGCACTTTTTTAAGTAAGTCGCACCTATTTGGCATAGCGTCTTGCTGCAACTTGCTTAGTGCTGAACGAAAACCTCAGTATCCGCGTGATAGTCGTCCATTTAGGAATAATTTTTTTACTTATTTATGGTGCTACAAGGCTGGTATGCTTGTTACACCTTATAAAGTTTTGTAATGATAGGCAAAAGTACGAAAAAAGTCGATAATACACGTATTACCGACTTTTTTTGATACTAAAGTTGTGTTACATTTTGCATTTTGCTGCTGAACCATCAGCCTCAACCTTCTCGTTTTCCTTTACGGTTCGTGCAGCGTAACCAATCTTTTCAAATGCTTTTAAGATGGTTTCAATGCTTGTTTTGTCAGCATCGTATTTGATTGTAACAGTTTGGTTGGGCACACTTGTTTGGATGTCTTTTATGCCTTTTACAAAGCGAAGATTCTTTTTTATCTTTGTTTCGCAATTGATGCAATGCATCTGTGGTTGCGTTGTAAAAATGGTTGTTTTGATATCCTTGGCAAGGGCTACCGTAGTGCCTAACCCCATCATTAAGAAGAATGATAATAACTTTTTCATGACGAAATATATGGTTGATTAAACGTGTTATAACTTTGCATAAGCAGAGCGTAAAGAGTTGAGAACCACACTTACACTGCTCATTGCCATAGCTGCACCTGCAATCATTGGGTTGAGCATACAGCCCGTTAATGGATAGAGCACACCCGCTGCTATAGGCACACTAATGGCATTGTATATAAATGCCCAAAAGAGGTTTTGCTTAATGGTGCGCATGGTACGCTGCGACAAATGGATGGCTTGCGTAAGCCTTTCGAGGTTGGATGTTAGCAGCGTAATCATAGCTGTATTGATGGATATATCGCTGCCTTGTCCCATAGCCACACTTAGGTTGGCTTGTGCCAAAGCTGCACTATCGTTAATGCCATCACCCACCATTGCCACACACTTTCCTTGTGCTTGCAATTGTTTGATAAATAGGGCTTTATCTGCGGGCAGCATTTGTGCCTTCACGTGGGTCACACCCACCTGCTTGGCTATGGCTAAAGCCGAGCGTTGGTTATCGCCAGTAAGCATATAAGTGGTAATACCCATTGCATTTAGCTCAGCTATAGCTTTAGCCGATGAGGGTTTTACCTCGTCGTTGATGGCAAGCAAGGCAAGCACTTGCTTGGCGTTTGCCATAGCCACAATGGTATGAGCCGATTGCGTCCATTGCTCAAGCAGTTGTTGCTGTTGTGGTGTAAAGATAACGTTTTTATGCTCAATCCACGCTACGTTTCCTACAAAATATTCGTTGCCTCCATACGTGCCTTGCACGCCCTTGCCAGCAACAGACTGGAAGTTGGATATGCCAACAGCATGTGCCGACTTTAAGTGCTGACACACGGCATTGGCTAATGGGTGTTGCGACTGCTTTTCGAGCGAGAAAAGCACGTTTTCAGCCTCTTGTTCATCAGCCAACCATGAGGCTACTACCTGCGGTTTGCCTTGAGTGATAGTACCTGTTTTGTCGAGCACCACGGTATCAACCTTTTGTGCCGACTCAAGGCAACTTGCATCTTTTATTAATATACCTTTTTTAGCTCCATGCCCCATGCCCACGATGATTGCAGTGGGAGTGGCAAGGCCCAATGAACAGGGGCACGCTATAACCAACACCGAAACCATTGAGATTAAGCCATGCGTGAGTCCGTCGGTGGGGCTGAGCGTTAGCCAACAAACAAGGCTCAGCAAGGCTATGGCTATGATTGCAGGCACAAACCATGCTGCTATTTTATCAACCAGCGACTGTATGGGCACTCTGCTGCCTTGAGCCTCCTGCACCATGCGGATGATTTGCGCCAGTAGAGTGTCGGTGGGTGCTTTTTCTGCTTTGTAATGTAGCACCCCGTTTTCGTTGATGGTGCCTGCCATCACCTTGCTACCTATGGTTTTGGTTACGGCCACGGGTTCGCCGCTAAGCATGCTTTCGTCTACATTGGATGTGCCCCATGTTACACTGCCATCTACTGCTATGCGCTCGCCAGGACGCACCTTTATCACATCGCCTATGGCCACAGCCGAGAGTTTTTTGGTACGCTCAGCACCATTTGGAAATATCACCATCACCTCTTTGGGCTGCAACTGCATGAGCTGCTCTATGGCACGGCTGGTGCGATGTTTGGCCCTTGTTTCGAGCAGTCGGCCCAACAAGATAAACGCTGTGATAACGCCCACACTATCGAAGTATAGATGGGGCATCATGCCACGACTAATGAACCATTGTGGAAAAAATAAGTTGAAAAAACTATAGGCGTATGACACGCTTATGCTCAGTGCAACGAGCGTGTCCATATTGGCTGTGCCGTGCTTTAGTAGCTTCCAGGCAGGGGCATAAAAGGCTCTGCCATATTTGTACAACGAGAAACTGGCTATGAAAAGCACCAACACTTCTTGCCCGGAAAACAAGTGCTGAAACACACTAAGCAAGAACAATGGCACCGCTGTTAGCGTGGCTCCAATGGCTCGGTGCTTGGCTGTGGCATAAGTTTCGTCGTAATTATCCGTGGCTGTCGTGGGGTTGGTTTCGGTTTGTGGTTTTGCTGTTATCTCTTGGTCTATAACGAGTTCAAAACCTATGCGATCTACTGCTTTTTGTAGTGCTTGAGGCGTACATACCTGCGGATTGAAGGTGACTTTGGCATTGTTCATAGGCAGATTTACGTTTACCTCTGTCACTCCCTCTACCCTACTCAAGGCTTTGCTCACATGGGCTGAACACGATGCGCAGCTCATGCCTTTTACGGGATAAGTGTGAGTTTCCACACTTGTGCCTGTTTGATTATTTGCTTGTTCTGCCATATTTTTATTTAGTATTGTATCCTTATACCGGCATACGCCATAGCTCCATGTACGGGGCCCCATACTTGGGTTGCATCAAACTTTTCGTCCCAAGGTGTTTGCGCATTGAGTATAGGTGTTTTTTGTTTGTAATTAGTGAGATTTTCGCCTCCTATGTATATGCTAAAGTGTCTGAACCAACGTGTGATTTGCGCATTAAGTTGTGCATAAGTAGGAAAACGCGACGAAATGTCTTCGCCATTAGTCAATCGGCGTCCACCACCATTGAGTTGGGCAGTCACGTCGAATTGCCAAAGTTCAAGGGGTGTTTTATACGAGGCTGTTAGCAGTCCTTTGTAGCGATTGGTAAAGGGTTTTTCTTTCACACTGCCGCCCGTATATTGCCGCACAATGTTGTATCTGTAAGCAGCCGTTAGCGTCATGCCTCTAAAAAGCGTATAGGTGGCTTCGGCCTGCAGCGTGTGCGAGTAGCTGCGATGACCATTTAGGTTGTGCACGTAGATGTGGGCATTGTCGGTGTCGTAATCCACCACCACTTGCTCGGCAAAGTTAGTAAAATAATACTCTAAGTTAAAGTCGAGAATGTGTCCGCCCAAGGGCATTTTATACTGCATACTTGCACCATAGTTCCATGCTCGCTCTTGCTTAAGTGGGCTTATAACCAATTGGCGATTGCTTGCCAACAGGTAGTTGTGCTCTGCCAACGCATGCACTGTGCGATAGCCCTCGCCAGCCGATAGGCGAATATTGAAAGCATTGTTAGGAGCATACTTTACATGAAAACGCGGAGTGACAAACGTGCCATACACCGAACTGCGATCGGCACGCAAACCCGCCATAGCTACCAACTTATCGTTGAGGTTGTAGGTGTATTGTGCATAAATGCCAGGGGTTGTTTCGCGTTCACGATTGTGCGTTGCGCTCACATCCACCGCATGTGCCAAACGGTAGGCTTGGTTGTAATAGTCGTGATTGAGGCTCAATCCCGCTGAAAGACTATGTTGCGGTGTAAAATTGGTTTCGAACATGAGCGAGGCATAAGCCGTTTTTTGCGTAACGTTGTATAGGCGGTGGCCATAAGTGGCATCGGCATCGTGGTAGTTGCCCGAAAGGATTAATGCCAAATTTGTGCCCTTCTCTTTGTTAAAGATAAAGGCGTTTTTGGCGAATGCAGTGAAACGAGTGGTTTGCATATCTATTTCATAGTGCTCAGCATCGTTGTGAGCAATGGCATGCTTGGTTTGTCCGCCCTCTCGTTTTTCAGACAAACCGCTCACGGCTGCCTGAAAGATGTATTTGTCGCCCACCCAAGCCCAGCGGTTCATGGCATTTACTTGTCTAACCTTTGGTTTGTCGAGAAAGCCGTCGTGGTTTTCGTCGTGATGTGCAAAATTGTCCTCGTAGTGGGCCAATATGCCTGTGCTCAACTGCGGTTTATGGCTGAAATGCACATTGCCATCAAAGTTTGCCTCAATGCGGCTTTTGCTATCGCCATAAAGGTTTACTTCGAGCGAGGGTTCGGCTTGCGGCTTTTTGTATTCCACATTGATTTGTCCCGTTATACTCTCGTAGCCATTCTTTACCGATGCGCTTCCTTTCGACACTTGTATGCTCTGCATCCAGGGTCCAGGCACGTAGCCTAAACCATAAGGCGAGGCTGCACCACGAAAGTCGGGAATATTTTCGGTGAGCATTTGCACGTAGCTACCTGCCAAGCCTAAGAGCTTTATTTGCTTGGCACCAGTGGCTGCATCGCTATAACTCACATCGACCGATGGGTTGGTGGTAAAACTTTCGCCAAGATTGCAACATGCGGCCTTAAACAATTCGGTGCGCGAAAGTACAAAACCATTTTCGGGGCCCGTTAGCTTTGAAACAGGCTTTCGTTTGGCAACCACTTGTGCTTGGTTCAAGTCTTTCTCCTTAGTTGAAAGGGTGTCGGTATTGAGAATTTGGGCATTAGCAGTAGCGGCATAAAGCAAAAGGAAAGTCGCACCTATCAAGCGTTTAGAGTGTGATGTTGCATTCTTCTTCATGTTTCGTTGTGTGTTAATGTTGTTTATTGCATTGTTTGTTCTAAGTGCAAAGTTAGCGCTGATAATATAAATAGGTGTTATATAATTTTGCAAAAACGTTGCATCCCAAAAGATGTAGGCAGATGCTCCTACACCTTTTGTTTAAATGTATTAGAACAGAGTGGTTGTTAGCTTATAATATGGTGTAAGTTGTGTAAGAATACGCTTAATGTTTGCTCATTACGGTCGAGATGAGCATTCATTACGGTCGGGATGAACATTCATTACGGTCGTGATGAGCATTCATTACGGTCGAGATGAGCAAACTATAAGCGCATTCTTACACAACTATAAGCGCATCTTTGCCCAACTATGCTGCGGTTATAAGCTTAACTGCATCCAAACAATGGTTGCAGACAAGAGGGCAAACAGCATATTGTACAAAACGACGCCTTTAAATGCCTACTTTTGGAGGCAAAATGAGGTGTAATAGCAAAATATTACACCTAAAGCACTATTTTTTTCCTTTTTTATTTGGAGTGTTTGGACATGTTGCATACATTTGCAGTGTCATACTTAAGTAGTACACTATTAAACTTAATAAACAATCATCATTTCAAAACAGAACCATCATGATTAAGATACACGACATTAGCTTTAGCTATGGCAGTAAGCAGCCCATGGTATTTAGCGATTTCTCTTTGAACTTTGAGCCTGGCAAGATTTATGGTCTTTTGGGCAAGAACGGAACGGGCAAGAGCACACTGCTCTACTTGGTAAGCGGACTGCTACGTGCAGACAAAGGATGCATTTTGTACAACGATATGGATGTGACAAAACGCCAGCCTAAATTTCTTGAAAACATTTTTATTGTTCCCGAAGAGTTCGACCTTCCTAACGTCACGATGGAGAGATTTGTTAGCATAAATGCTGGCTTCTATCCTAACTTTAATAAAGAGGTGCTTTACGAATGTTTAAACGACTTTGAACTGCCTACAAACTTGCAACTGGGCAGCCTATCGATGGGACAGAAAAAGAAGGCTTTTATGAGTTTTGCCCTTGCCACGGGTACGCAATACTTGCTTATGGACGAACCTACCAACGGACTGGACATCCCCTCAAAGAGCCTTTTCCGCAAGGTGGTGTCGAAGAATATGACCGACGAGCGCACACTTATCATCTCTACTCACCAAGTGCGCGATGTGGAGATGCTCATAGACCATGTGGTGATGCTCGAAGGCACAAAACTGCTGCTCAACCGCTCTATCATGGACATTTGCAGCGCTATCCGCTTTGAAGAACGCGCCGTTGGCGAACCTCTTGATGACGCACTCTATGTGCAACCCTCAATGCGTGGTAACACCGTGATAGTGGAGAACCATGACGAGGATAACGAAACATCTATAAACCTTGAAATGCTCTTCAATTGTGCCGAAAGTGGCAAGCTACCCAAGAGTTTAACTATTTAATCACCTCAAAACTAAAAACATTATGAATAATTTTAATATACACCGATTTGGCCAACTCGTACGCTACGACCTTATCAGCAACTACCGCTTTTATCTTGTTCAGATTTTAGGCATCTTACTATGGCACTTCTTCAGTCAGTTAGGTATTGTTTACTTTAACACACGCTATTGGAATCATTATCCAGCCGCTTCTATACCTTCGCAGATAAACGATGTGACTGACACTTGTATTGTTACTTTTATAGCTATTTCTTTTTTGCTTTTAGCTGCAATGATGGCACGCACGTTTTCGGTGTTGAGCAGCAAGCCTAAACGCATTAGCTACTTAATGCTACCTGCATCAAACCTTGAAAAGTTTGTGTCGCGATTGCTTATTTTCTCTGTTGGCTATTTAATCATCAATCCTTTGGTGTTTATCGTTGCCGACGGAATGCGAGCACTGGCTTTAGCTGCTATGCCCATACATTTGCCACTTGTTTTTACCTCTATCCCCGCATTCATTAGCGATAGCCTACACGAATTAAGTAGTGTATGTTCAAAAGGGGTGGCAGAAGTTGGCTTCACGAAGTTTACTTATTACATGCTTTATTTACTATTCTTCTGCCTTTTTAATTACATGATATACGTGCTTGGTAGTTTGTTTTTCAATAAGAATGCATTTTTAAAAACAAGTGCACTCATGATGCTTGCAGGATTTATCATCGCTAACATTCTGCCTATGAGTGTTGTAGACTACGATGGCAAGCATGGCTACTTTGGTGGTGCGATAGCCTTTGTTTTGTTCTTGATAACATTACTACTGTGCTACCGAAAGTTTACGCACACAACTGTTATAAAGAAAAAACTTTGGCATCTATAATCACAAAGGATAATAAAACATTATGGCATTTGACGAGGAACGACCTATTTACATACAAATAGCAGAACGTTTGTGCGACGAAATACTTGCCGACACGTATAAAGTGGGCGAAAGAATACCTGGCGTACGCGAATATTCTGCCTTGCTCGAAGTAAACGTGAATACTACCGTAAAGTCGTACGACCTATTAGCTAAAAGAAACATCATATTTATGAAAAGAGGCTTGGGATACTTTGTCGCAGACAATGCGCCTCAGGTCATTAAAGAAGAACGTAAGCAACACTTCTCTTCCAACATTCTGCCAAGAATATTTGTGCAAATGAAACTCTTGGGCATATCGATAGAAGATGTGGAAAAAGAGTGGAAAACGTTTCTTAATAACGACAATAAAGACAATGAAAATACATAACCAATTTATCATAACGCTCGCCTCTCTCGCAGTGTTAGGTTGCACTGACGCATTGGCACAAAGCCAAGGACGCATTGTTGATGCACAAGGCCAAGGCATTGCTTTTGCCAATGTAGTGGCACTATCAAAGGCCGATTCTACAATGGTGGCTGCGTGTGTGAGCAACGAAGATGGGTATTACAAAATGCCTGCTCTCGCAAACACAAAGTACGAACTCTTGCGCATTTCGGCATTGGGATATGTGCCTTTATACTACACATGCGCCACTCCTGTTGAACGATTGCAACTTATGCTAAAGCCATTAAAAGAGGTGGCTCTATCTGAAGCAAGCGTGGTGTATAAACGCCCCGTAGCGCATATTGACAATGGTGCTATCGTGACCAACATTCAAGGAACCACGCTATCGAAAGTGGGCAGCGCCGAAGATGTATTGCGCCAAGTGCCTGGCATTATTAAGAAAAACGACAAGGATGGCACCCTTGAGGTAATTGGTAGCGGCGAACCACAAGTGTATATTAACGGCAGAATTTTACGCGACCTAAGCGAGCTCAAACAACTGCGTAGCGAGGACATCAAGAGCGTGGAGGTTATCAACAACCCTGGTGCTAACTATGATGCATCGGTTAAAGCCGTTGTAAAAATAAGGACAATTAAACGCAAAGGCGAGGGATGGGGCGTAAACTTATCCTACGACTTTGGACAAGGCAAATACGCTTTTAACCGCCCAGGGGTGCGTGTCAATTACCAAAAAATGGGGCTAAATATAGCTGTGGGGGGCGATTATTCTGTTGGCAGATACTACTATATGTCGCAGTTGGAGCAACAGACACAAGCTAACGACACTTTGTGGATTATGCCTATGGTAAACCCTAATGTGGGCAAATTTGGATTCTTTAGAGAGTTTGCCGAATTTAACTACGATTTTAACGACAAACACGCTGTGGGCATGCGCTACCAGCTGAAAACGAATGCTAAATATCCCTCACAATGTGTGGTTGAGAGCGACGTTATAGCTAATGGTGAATACTACGACCGCTTGGTTAATACTATTTACGCTGAAGACGATGCGAACCCACAACATGCACTAAATGCATACTATGTGGGGCAATGGGGAAAGGGAGAGTTCAGAATTGATGCCGACTTCTTTGCCAGTGGCGAAAGCAGCATGATGCGCTACGACGAAAGGAGCGATGAACACGAAAGTCGCAACTTCCCTACTATCAACAGCACACGTAATAGATTAGTATGTACCAAGGTGCAATATGAGTGGCCATGGCTAAATGGCAAAGTAACAATGGGAGGACAGTTTAACCATACCAACCGGCACGATAGCTACCACGTGGATAATGACCAATACGGAATTAGCAGTTCGTCATCGCAACTACTCGAAACTACTGAGGCTGCTTACTTGCAATATGCCACCTTGATAGCCAAAAAGGTTAGACTATCAGCAGGACTTCGGTATGAGCATTTAAAGCAGAACTATTATAATAGTGGCAGGCGCATAGGCAATCAATCACCTACGTACAGCAACCTCTTCCCCTCGGTTAGTGCTGCCACGCAATTAGGTAAGTTGCAGTTGATGCTTGCTTATTCATCGCAAACTGATAGACCCCAATATAGCCAACTATCGAGTAATGTGATATATGGTAATCGCTTTTTGCTAACCTCGGGAAATCCTAATCTGAGAGCTGCCATAAAGCACAATATCAGCGCAACTGCCGTGTACGATTGGGTGCAATTGGTTTTGAAATATAGCCACACCAAAGACGACATTATTTATTGGGGTAAAAAGGTGGCTGAAAACTCTAACGTCACCAAGATTACCTATATCAACCACAATGCTTCCCAACTTAATGCAAGCGTGGTGATGTCGCCAAAAATCAAATTTTGGAATCCAAGGGTGGTGCTAAATCTGACCCAGGCATTCTTTAATTCGGAACATTTACTTGGATATAAACTGAAACAAAACCCATTGCTTTATGCCGACTTTACAAATACATTCAACTTGCCTAAGGGATTTGACTTTACGGTAGATTACCGCCTTAAGACAAGAGGTGCCATACAAAATGTGCGCATGTATAAAGTGACACATTATGTTGAATGTTACCTTAGTAAATCGTTCTTTAAAGACGCACTCACACTTACTATTGGAGGACAAGATTTGCTGAAAAAATCAAACGATAAGGCGCGGATTTATATGGACAACACGCAAATATTTAAATCGGGCTATGGCGATACACGCTACTTCTACTTGAACCTAAATTACACCTTTAATGCAATGCGCAACAAGTATAAGGGAGATAGCGATGTGAACGAAGTGATTAAACGTTTGTAGAATATAAGTAGGTGTTCAAAAATTTATATAATCATGTTCTACATTAATTGATATGAATTTTGAACACCTACTTACTTATTAAGCTATGCAAGTGATAACCTTTATTTATGTGCCTGCTTAATAACAAAAGCACCATTTAACCCTTGGGCTAAATGGTGCTTTATTCATTATTATCTTATGCGATTATGGTTTGTTATTTCACGATAACTTTTTTACCATTTACTATATAGATGCCTTGCTGACCTATGTGTTGTAAACGGCGTCCTTGAAGGTCGTAGATGCTTTGGGTTGCCTTGTTCTCGTCAGAAACAATGGTGTTGATACCTTCTGTTATCTTTGTATACTTGGCAGTGATATCTATATAACCTTCTACAGTTGTATCAAAGTCTTCGTTGCCCGTAGTTGCCGTGAGCACATAGCCACTATATGCGGGTAAGAGCAATGTGAATGCATCACCAGCCTTAACGAGCGTTGTACTTTTCTCTAATACTTTTTCATCTTCGTCAATGCAAGTAACCTTTACGGTGTAGTAAGGTTGTGCGTAGAATGTTGAGATACGGATGGGGTGTCCTGTTCCGCCATTCCAGCCTACGAGGTTGCCATTCTCTGCGCCATCCCAATACATGCCATTAGTGCCCTTGATGTTCCATGTTTCGCCATCACTATTGAGATTGAAGGTGAAGTTTTCGCCCGACGTTTTGCTGGCAGCGGTTGGCTGAGAGCGTTGCAATGTGGGGATATATACACCAAGATACTTATTCTCTACCTTGAAAGTTTTTCCGCTTCCAGTGAGTGTCCATACTGCATTTGGCTTCAAATCTGCATCGCTAATGGCACGATTTACATTCATGTTATCCTCTACCAATCTGTAGCCCGAACGTCCGCTTGCCGTAGTGGCATCGTAAAGTAGATAGCTCTTTCCACTTTCAATCTTAGTTACTGTAGCTCCCACCTTCTTTACACCCGTAATAGCATCGGTGGTGAACACTGCATTGATTGTTACGTCGGCTGCTGGTGTAAGCACATCGCCGTTAGATACATCTGCATTCTTTAGCTCGTAGTATTTAGGAGTGGGCAAAGATACGGTGTATTGTTCGCCAACGTTGCATGCTGTTTCTACATCATCAATGATTGCACCCTTATCGTCTGTGCAATGATATACAATGGCATAAGCCACACGTTTGTAGGTAACTTTATAAACGCTTTCGCCTGTAGACTCCACACTTACAAATTGAGTATTCTTAAACGCTGGGCATTCGTTGGCTGTAATCTCTGCAACCGAAGCTGGGATGCTCTTAACAATAGTACCCAAGTCGTTTCCTTTGTCGTCTACACACTTAAAGGTTGTTACCTTCACCTCTTGAGCAGTCCATTCTGAGCCTTGTCCGCGTGCTGCATCATACGATGCACCATTGATAGTAGAGCCTGCATACACCTCGCCAGAGGGGAGTGGGAATAAACTCTTTCCGTTAATCTTTACACGAAGGTCTTTGTAAGCAGGTACGTAGCTCAAAGTGATAGTAGCAGCTGCACTCTTATCAAGCGATACTGGACAACCTTTTTGATTAACATAATCACCTGCTGTGGCAATGTAACGACCGGTTGTAGCATTTTTAAGTTTCAACGATTGAGAACCATCTGCATTTACTGTTGCCTTCTCTACAATCCATGCATTAGCAGCATCATCTGCTGTGCTATGCATGAGGTTGGCTACGTTTGCTTTATCTGCAATAGCCGTAGCGTCAAATCCGTCTACAGCATTGCTAAATGTATAAGTCTTACCCTCTTTAAGATAGTCAAATGTTACAACGGTTCCTGGAGTTTGTCCGTAGTCTTCGAGTGGAGAAAACTCCCATTGTCCACCAGCACCATCTGTGGGTTTGCTATACAAGTTTACTGCAAGACCTTGTCCCGACATAGAAGAGTTGAGATATTGTCCACTCACCTTGTCGCTTGCTATAGAATAATAGTAATTGCTACCTTTGGTGCCGTAGGCACCTGTTCCAAGTTGGAAGTCGTAGTACTTTTTACTGTTGTCGTAGGTCCAACGTCCAGCCGTTGAGTTTGCTGTAGGATTAGGCTTTAATGAACCATTAGGTTGCGCTTTACATACCAAAGCAAAATGTCCTATATTGTTGGGATCTTCCTCAATGCTCCACCACTGATTGTCGTAGTTGGCATCGCCTTGACTTGCTTGTGCATTTGTCCAAATTACGCCAACTTTTGCACCCTTACTGCTATACTGACTAATGAGCGATGAGCCATCTGCCAAGAGTTCTATACATCTGCCTTTGCGTGTTTCATCTGTACCACCTGAGATAATACGATAGTAGTATTTCTTATCAGCAGTATTAACAAAAGGATAAGTGACCTCGGTAGTAGGTTGGGTAGACTGGCCAAGCATCTTATACTTGCAGTAGCGATAATTGCCGTAATTTAACAATGTTGTATCAGCCGTCATACGCTTTTGGAAATCGCTAAAGTCCTTACGTGCTTGGGGTGTCCATCCGTTTTCTGCTATTGCCAAAAGACGAGGCAATGCAAGCCATTCCATATACTTAGCATCCGATACATGCTCTGTCCAGAAGGTGCCTTGTACGCCATAGCTTGTAGCTGCAGGTGGGTTGGTTTCGTAGGTCTTTTGTACGTTATCCGAACCATCGCCCGCTCCTGGAGGGTCGAGTTCGCTATTGCCTTGCTTACGATTGATGTAGTATGGACCCCAAGGAGTATATATACTTGCCAAACCAAGTTCGTTTGCTTTAGCCACTGCTGCCTCAGGACCTGTCCAACAGAACACAGTTGCACCTGTGGCCTTCATAAGGTTGAGGTCGGCACCACTTGCTGTAATAGCTTCATTCCAAACGGCAAGTTTACGACCTTTTGACTGTACAAAGTCTGCCATTTCTTTTATAAAGTGACTTTGCAATTGTCGGTAGTCGGTAAGCCCAAGTTTGCTATACATCTCTTGGCATTCCTTGTTGTTTTTCCACGCGCTTACAGGGCACTCATCACCACCAATGTGTATATATGTGCTAGGAAACAAGTCGATTAGTTCGCTCAAAATATCCTTAGTGAATTGCACCGCTTTAGGGTTAGCCACATTCATCACATCAGAGTAGATGCCACCATCTATTTGCACTGTATGTGTGCCTTGTGGGGTGCAACTAAACTCTGGATAAGCAGCAAGCGCAGCACAGAAGTGTCCAGGCATATCAATCTCAGGAATTACCTCTATATGACGTGCCTTTGCATAAGCAACTACGTCCTTAATCTGCTCTTGGGTATAAAAATAAGGGCCATATGGCTTGTTAATCCAATACTGTGTGCGTTCGTCCATATCGGTGAAACGACAGTTTGGAGCTATACTTGCCACTGATGTGAGTTTGGGGTATTTCTTAATCTCTACGCGCCATCCTTGGTCGTCACTTAGGTGCCAATGAAACGCATTGAGCTTGTAGTACGACATAACGTCTATCATGCGTTTCACCTCTTCTGCTGTAAAGAAGTGGCGCGAAACATCGAGCATGAAACCACGATAAGCAAAGCGAGGTTCATCGGTTATGCTTACTATTGGCAATGAAAACGAAGTAATCTTGGCATCTTTCACCCCTGCCATAACGTTGGCTGGAAGCATCTTCTTAATGCTCTGAAAAGCGTAGTAAAAACCTAATGCACTCTTTGCTTGAACCTTTACACCAGCACTTGTTACATCTATCTTATACCCACCTTCTTTCAGCGTGTTTGTGGTGGGCAAGAGCGATACTTGCACAAGGGCATTTGCATCATCTGCGGCCACAATAACGCTATTGCCCGTGGCATACTGATAGTCATTAGCGAATTGATTTACCTCGCTAACTGACGATTCGTCGAGCGAAGTATAGCTAATTGTAAACTGTGAGGGCAATGACAATGTGCCCGATTTTACGGTCATCGTTTTAGGACGTGGCGTAAGATTAACAAACGTCTGTGCCCATGTTGTAATTGGTAACAACGAGAGCAACATCAAAAAACAAAGTAAACGATGTTTCATGTTTTTCTGTTTTGTATTAATTATTAGTGAGTTTGTACGCAAAGATAGGTATTTGCTTATGAATGTGCAACTTTAAACGGAATGATTAAAGTTGGAAGCACACAAAAAAACTCGTGAACACACAACAAACAAGCCTAAACTTAGCTTTTTTGTTCATTTGTTCACGAGCTTTTGGACTTCGCTATTTTAGCTTATTAGCATCTCAGTTATCAGTCGTTGTCACGGTTTCCACCCATAAATATTAGTATGTAATATACCAATGTAGCCAACGAACTTAGTGCTGCCACTACATAGGTATAAGCAGCCGAGCGTAGGGCTGATACTGCCATAGGATGCTCATAGTTTGACGTGATGCCTGCACTTTCAAGCCACTTTGTGGCACGTCGGGATGCGTCTATTTCAACCGGTAAAGTGATAAAACTAAAGAGGGTTGTTAGAGCAAATAGCACAATGCCCAATAGCAATATTGAGGGCATAACATGTATAAGCAATATGCCTGCCAATAGCACCCATTGCACCCAATTTGAAGCAAACGACACCACCGGAACCAAGGCCGAACGCATGGTGAGCGGGCCATAAGCCACTGCATGTTGCACTGCATGGCCACACTCATGGGCTGCTACTGCAGCAGCTGCTACCGAACAACCATTATAAACGGCTGGAGAAAGATTTACCGTAGCATTAGTTGGATTGTAGTGGTCGGTAAGGTAACCAGGGGTGCTTGTCACTGTTACATTGTAGATGCCATTGTCGCGAAGCATTTTCTCTGCCACCTCGCGCCCGGTCATGCCTGATGACAAAGGCATGTTTGAATACTTTTTGAATTTGCTGTTAAGATTAGCCTGCACGATGTAGCTTACAAGTGCAATGGCTATAAAAAGAAGGAGATACATGATTGTTAAGAATATGTTTCGATTATGTTTTTACTATAAAGAGCAGATGGCATAGAAACGTGTGCTTTCACAAGCAAGAAGCACTACTTTTTTCTTCCTAACTTGCTCATTACAAAGTCAAGGCACTCGCTCATTATTTGTGCACCAAGCAACCTTAGCAAAGCCATATATACAATAGCAGCCACTGCTATCTTAGTTAGTATGCTAAAATATACATTGCTTGCCAACGGAGTGGCCACCAGCCATGCCACCGCCATGGCTACAAGTGCTATCAGCGTAAAGGGCAATATGTCGCGCAAGGCATGAAGCAAAGGCAACTTTATGAGGCGGAACACAAAATAGTGCCACACCAAAAGCCACAACGTATTGACAACTACGTATGCCACCACCATTGTTTCTACACCATAGGGATACAATACAAGTAATAGCAACATCTGTACCAAACATTGCGCTATGGTATTCCACATAAATACATTGCTTCGTCCCTGGCTCACAACAAAGTTTGAATAGAGCGAGGCTATGGGAACGAAAGCTCCACCCACGCAGAGTATTTGCATGAGATGTGCACTCACAAGCCACTTGGAGGTGATGGTAATGGTGATAAATTCGGGTGCTACAAGTGCCAAGCCAAATAAACAGGGACAGGAAAGAAACGCTGTGAGACGAAGCATTTTTCTAAACACACGTTGCATACGCTCTGGCTCATCGTAAGACAAACGTGCAAACAATGGTTGTGTCACACTCCACACCATGCCCGTAAGCATTGTGTATCCCATGCCTGTCCACTTGTTGGCTTGATTGTAATATCCTACGGTTTTTTCGCCATAAAAACGGCCAAAAAAGATGCTAAAGATATTGTTGTTGATGTGGGTAAAGATGTTTGTTGCAAGGAGTTTTGAACTAAATCCTATCATGCCACGCAAGGGACGTAAGTCGATGTGCCATGTGGGATGCCAGTCGGCAAACCACCAACTACCCACCGTAAGCATTAAGCAGAACACTAAATTCTGAATGGCTATACCCCAATAAGCAAAGCCTTTCCATGCCAAAACAACGCCTATTACTCCCGAACAAACAAGCGCCACCATGGTGATGATTGCAGTTTCACGTACACGCATATTACGAAAGAGCCATGCACGCGGTGAAGTGTTGAGAGCTGATATTACAAAACTCAAAAAAGATAAGCGAGCCAGCGGTATTAAAGCTGGTTGCCTATACCATGCTGCTATGAGTGGAGCCGAAAAGAAAAGTACCACGTAAATACTCACACTACATAGCACATTAAACCAAAATACGGCATTATAATCGGCATCCGTCACCACTTTTTTGCGGTTCAAGCCCGAGATAAATCCGCTCTCTTGTAGTGCCGATGCTATGAGTGTAAAGATGGTAAGCATGCCCACCATACCATAATCGGCAGGCGAGAGCAAACGCCCTAAGAAGATGCCAAATACAAGGTTAAGGGCTTGTTGTGCACCACTGTTGATGCTTCCCCATAACAGTCCGTTGGCCGTTTTTTCTTTTAATGATTTTGCTGTCATTCTATGTGTAGATAGAGAGGTTTAGATGCACAAAGCTATGGCAGTTAGCAAGGCAAAGATGAGCATATTACGCGAGGTCTGTCCTAATATTTTGTTTAGCTCTCGCCCTTTATTTATTTGCAACATTTTGCGCCACGTTAGGTAATGTGGCAATAGGTAGAAGAGAGGCAAAGCAGCCGTCCAACCATGGCCATAAAAGGCTGCAATAGCTACACACACATAGCCCGCAATGCCCAACAGCAGATAAAACATGCCACCAAACCGCTCGCCCAACACCACGATGAGCGTACGCTTACCACTCACAGCATCTTGTTCGCGGTCGCGATAGTTATTGAGTACAAGCAGTGTATCTGTTACAAGTCCACACCCCGAAGCAAGCCACCATGCCGAGGGCGAAACGCTGAGTGCTTGCACATAATAAGTGCCACAAACGGGCACAAAGCCGAAAAATACCCATACAAGCAAGTCGCCACAGCCCATATAAGATAACAATGTGGTGTAGAGAAACGCGAATACTACGCATGCCACCCCTATAAGCACCAATCCCCATCCGCCGTAGGGCAATAGGCAACACCCCACGACACAAGCTGCAATAAGTACCACCACTATGCCTCGTTGCATAGCTTTGGGACTTATCCACCCTTGTGAACAAGCACGTTCGGGACCCAAGCGGTCCTCGCGGTCGGTACCTTTTTTATAATCGTAAAGGTCGTTAATAAAGTTGGCTGCCACCTGCATTAAAGCAGCAAAAAGGCAGCACAACAACGAGGGTATCCACTTGCCTTTCCCTTCGCTAAATGCCAAAGCTATGGCAGTTACAACGGGCAATAGAGCCGCTGTGAGCGTTTTGGGGCGCGAAGCAAGTATCCAATATTTAAGCATAAAATAATGATGGTTGAACAATAAATATTAAGCCCCCAATAGTTTATTTTTCGGGCAAGAAATCAAGTAGCATCTTCAAGGACTTTTCGTCCTTCCAACTCCAAAAGCGGTTCTCCTTTAACACCTTAAATGCTTGCATTTGGTCCTTACTTACAAAGCCTTTAAACTGTGTTTCGTTGGCTTTAATAACGAGGCCTTTGATGTTAAAATAGTATGTGTTGATGAGTGGAATGCCCGATTCGTCGTTTCGTTTCTGCGTATCAAGATTCAGAAAGATGTTGCTATCAGGCATATCAAAGTTGTCCATGCCTTTTCCACCATCGGTTTCTTCGCGATAAAGCGGCATATTTACGTGGGTTACGCGTAACAAGTAATTATCGCCTTTTTGCGCAACTACACGCCCCATCACAGAGTCTACCTTCATAAACCGAATGCTATCTTCAAACACCACCCCCGTGATGTTTTTGACGTAAGCACGCATCACTTTGTTGGTTTTATCATCGATATAAACCAACGAACCATCCTTCAAGAATATGTTGGCCTTTGCCTTTACGTAGCGACCGAAAGGCTGCATTATTTTGGCATCTTTAAACTTTGGAAAGAGTACCGATGTTTGACTACGTTGTTCCTCTTGCACTTGTTGTGCTCTTACACCCACACAGCATAGCAGACATAAAAGCATGATTATAAAGTGTTTCATTCTGCTTGTAATTTCTTTATAACAAATTCTTTTATAAACTCAGCTGTACGCTCTATGCCCAACACCGATGAGTTGATACAGAGGTGATAAGTGTCTGCTGCTCCCCAAGTACCCGAGCTGTAAAAGTTGTAGAAGTTGGCACGTTCGCTATCGCCTTTCTCAATTATGTCTTGTGCTTTAGCCTCATTACAGTTATTCCATTTCATCACATTGGCTATACGATCTTTCATATCGGCAGCTATAAACACATTGACGCAGCGAGGATTGTTGCGCAACACATAGTCGGCGCACCTCCCGATAAATATGCACGAATGTTGGCTTGCTGCTTTGCGTATGGCATCGCTCTGTATACGAAACAAATTTTCGTTTGAGAGTTCATTGTCATAGTAAGTGGCGCCACCACCAAAAAATGGTATAATGTTGCCCAACGTGCGCAAAAAGCGGTTTTTCTCGTCATTTCGTTCAAACACTTCTGTGCAGAAACCGCTTTCTTTGGCGGCAAGTGTTAGTATCTCACGATCGTAGTAAGCTATGTTAAACTCCTTGGCAAGGATATGCCCAATGGCGCGTCCACCACTGCCCAAAGAGCGACCTATGTTGATAACAAAAGGTTCATCAATGTGTATGTTTTTATTGTTAGTTTCCATAGTTTTAAACAGATGTTTTTAGTTAAACGGCTGCATTATTTTTTATATTCTTTTTAAACTTTTTTATTTGTAATACAAGCAGTGTGATAGCAAGCACCGACGCCAAAGCGTCTGCCACTGGTGCTGCATGCCACAATCCTTCAAGCGGGTCAGTATAGATATGTGGCAATATCAGTATAGCTGGCACAAGGAATATGAGCTGACGTGTAAGCGAAAGGAAGATACTCTTTGCCGCATAGCCAATACTCTGAAAGAAAGCCGTTGATACTATCTGAATGCCCACAATGGGGAACATCATTATCATGCAAGTGAGAGCATGCGACGCTGTTTGGACAAGTTCGGGCGAATCCTTGGCAAAGAGCGTAACGAATGGTGTGGGGAAAAACATACCTATAATAAAGCCTGTCATTGTAATGATGGTGCCCACACAAAGTGCACGCTTTAGAACACTCATCACGCGGTCGTAGCGCTTTGCACCAAAGTTGTAACCAGCAATAGGTTGCATGCCTTGGTTCAGCCCGATTACAACCATTACAATAAAGAGTATCAAACGGTTGCAAATGCCAAATGCACCCACTGCCACGTCGCCACCATAAGTGGTAAGGCTACGAGTCATCAATGCTGCCACCATGCAAGCACAGAGGTTGATAAGAAACTGAGGTAGTCCAACAAGCAATGCCTCTTTTACTATCTTCATGTCGAGCTTAATGATGTCGCGACGTAAATGGATAAGATCGGCCTTATTTGAAAATAGCTTTATCTGCCACATCAACATGCACAACTGTGCCAAAATAGTGGCACAAGCTGCACCACGAATGCCCCAATCTAACACAAAGATAAACAATGGGGCAAACAAACAGTTGAGCAATACTGTGCCAAAAGTGGCAAACATAGCCTTCTGCGGGCGGTTGGTAGAACGCAGCATGGCATTGAGTCCTAAATACATGTGTGTCACCACATTGCCCACCAATATTATCGACATAAAACTGCGTGCATAGGGCAGAGTTACATCGCTCGCTCCAAAGAACCTTAGGATTGGGTTGATAAATACAAGCAATAGCATGCCTAAAACGATACCCAACGAGAGGTTCATGATTACCACATTGCCCAATATTTTTTGAGCAGTTGCATAGTCTTTTTGTCCCAACTTAACACTCATCAATGTAGCTGCACCCACACCTACCATAGCACCAAACGCTGCAGTGAGCGACATGAGTGGACTGGTTAATGCCAAGCCCATAATAGCTTCTGGACCTACACCTTGACCTATAAATATGCCGTCAATAATGTTGTAGACAGACGAGGCTGCCATGGCCACTATCGCAGGTATGGCATACTGCAAGAGTAGGCTACCCACGGGCTTTTCGGACAAAACGTTGAATTGGTTTGTTTTTGATGTTTGCTTCATAATTGTGCAAAGTTACAAATATATGTGCTTGATTAAGCAGATTAATGTTTTAAAAAATAAAAAAGAGAGGGAATTATATAGGCTTTCTTATACATCATAACAGCACCTTATACAACAGAGTATTGGCACATTATGCCCCCAAATTAAATAGCTGCTTTGCTCAAAACAAAAGCATTTAATGATGAATATACAGAAAAATTAAGACTTTTTAAAATATGTGATATTAAATGCTTAACTTTGCACGTGTTTCCTCCCTTTGCACATATTGTAACATGTGCCTAATGAATGGTATGTTAGGGAAATCATCTCTTACTTAAGTAACTAAAACTTAACAAACAAATAATGGGTTATTCAAACTTTGCGCCTCGTATAGTTAGCGAACTGAGGCATTACAACAAAGAAAAATTTGCCGCCGACCTCATGGCAGGTCTCATTGTGGGCATCGTAGCATTGCCTTTGGCCATAGCCTTTGGTATTGCCTCAGGTGTTTCGCCCTCGCAAGGCATTCTTACGGCAATTATTGGTGGTTTTATCGTTTCAGCACTTGGCGGAAGCCGCGTGCAGATTGGCGGACCTACGGGTGCATTTATCGTTATCATCTACGGCATTGTTAGCAATCCTGCGTTGGGACTATCGGGCTTAATGCTTGCAACGATGCTTGCCGGCGTATTTTTAATACTCCTCGGCGTGTGTAGGTTGGGCACCATCATCAAGTTTATTCCCTACCCCATCGTGGTGGGCTTTACAAGTGGTATCGCCGTTACAATTTTTACTACACAGATTAAAGACCTCTTCGGACTGACTATTGACGGCAAAATGCCTGGTGATTTTCTGTCGAAATGGGGCATCTACTTTCAAAATTTCAGTACGATTGGTTGGGTTACAACAGCCGTTGGTTTGTTGAGCATTTTGCTTATTATCCTCACGCCAAAAGTGTCTAAAAAAATCCCAGGATCGCTTGTTGCCATCATCGTAATGACCATCGGTGTGTACTTTTTAAACGCTAACACAACGATGCACGTGAGTACTATTGGCGACCAATTTGGCGAGATAAAGGCCTCTATCCCCTCGTTGCAAATGCCCAATCTTAGCTGGGAAAGCGTAAAAGGACTCTTCCCAACAGCCATGGTAATAGCTGTGTTGGGTGCCATTGAGTCGTTACTCTCTGCCACAGTAGCCGATGGTGTGTGTGGCGATCACCACAACTCAAACCAAGAACTCATCGGACAAGGCGTGGCCAACCTCTGCACTCCGCTCTTTGGCGGTATACCCTGTACAGGCGCTATAGCCCGCACCATGACCAACATCAACAATGGTGGTCGCACCCCTGTGGCAGGCATTGTTCATGCCGTTGTGTTGCTCATCATCTTCTTGGTGCTCATGCCTTTGGCTGCTTACATCCCCATGTCATGCTTGGCTGGAGTATTGGTTATTGTGTCGTACAACATGAGTGGTTGGCGCACCTTTGCACAACTGATGAAGAACCCTAAGAGCGATGTTATCGTGTTGTTCATCACCTTCTTTCTCACCGTTATCTTCGACCTCACCATTGCTATCGAAGTGGGTCTGCTCATTGCCTGTCTGCTCTTTATGAAACGTATGGCAGAGTCTACTCAAATCAAAGTGATAGCCGACGAAATCGACCCTAACGACGAAACCGACGCTGAGGTGCACGAGGAACATCTCATCATACCCAAGGGGGTTGAGGTGTACGAAATCAATGGACCTTACTTCTTTGGCATCGCCAACAAGTTTGAAGAGCTTATGGCCAACATGCAAGACCGACCCAAAGTACGCGTTATCCGCATGCGCCGTGTGCCGTTTATTGACTCTACAGGTATTCATAACTTGCAAAACCTTTGCGAAATGAGCCACCGCGAGGGTACGCACATCGTACTTTCGGGAGTAACACCCAACGTTTACAACGTGCTTGAGCACAATGGTTTCTGCCATCTATTAGGCAAAGACCACATCTGCCCCAACATCAATGTGGCACTCGAACGCGCTGCATCTATCGTTAAACGCGCTTAAAACATTTATTCTTGATAAATCACAGCATACTTTTATATGCTGTGATTTATTGATATTTGCAGCAAAACATTGCTACAACATTTACGTAAAAAGAGAACGTTCAGACAGGTCTATTCTGTAATATAATAGAACCATCTGAACGTTCTCTTTTTGTATTAAAACAAATAAAATTGCAATTGCATTATCCCTTATGTTCTGCCTTGTTATAGCAACATCTACAAAGGGGTTCGTACTCGTCTTTTTCGCCAAGAAGCACCTGCTGTTCGGCCTTTACAATGCGATGCGAAACATGAGCAAGATTGCCACATTTTACACAAATAGCATGAACCTTGGTAACGTCCTCTGCGATAGCCATGAGTTTAGGCATGGGGCCAAAGGGGTTACCCTTAAAGTCCATGTCCAACCCTGCTATGATTACACGCTTGCCACTATCGGCAAGTTCGTTGGCTACCTCCACTATTGAGTCGTCAAAAAATTGGGCTTCGTCAATGCCTACCACTTGGGCGTTTGATGCTAACAATAGGATGCTACGTGCCGACTCAACAGGAGTAGACGATATAGAGTTGGCATCGTGCGATACCACATCCTCGTCGGAATAACGTGTATCGAGCGCGGGTTTGTATATTTCAACACGCTGTTGAGCAATGCGTGCACGCTTTAAACGACGTATCAATTCCTCAGTCTTGCCCGAGAACATTGAGCCACATATCACTTCTATACGCCCCTGCTGAAGCGTAAGGATATTGTTTTCTTCTTGAAACACTTTATGCTGTATTTGGGTTAATCCAATAATATATTCTGCATTCAATAGCATAGAAAAAAAACGAGCGTAGGGTGAGGTATTTGCTACTATTTCACACAACACTCGTTTTTATCAATATGCCTTTTATTTAAAGTTCTGTAAGGTCTACAAAATAGCCTCTTTTCTTGCGTTCTTCAATGAGTTGCTTAAGCTTTTTCTGACGGTCTTTAGCCACCCAATGGCGAGCAAACACATTAGGTATTGCCACACCCAAAGCGATGCACATAATAGTAATGGCCGACCCCATACCAAACTTCATAGCATTGGTTAATTCGCCTACCACACCATTCATCTCAATAAGGCCTACCAATGCACGATACATCAGCACACCTGGTACCATAGGAATTACGCTTGGTATAGAAATAACGTGGTTAGGAGCATGAACCCAATGAACAGCCTTTACAGCAATCACACTGGCCAATGCACTGCCCGCCAACGAACCAATAGCAAGTCCCATATCAAGCCCTATATTATCGTTTGAAGGACCGAGATTTACAAAGTTACGTGTACACACTGCTATAATACCACCAATAGCAACCACCCACAATAAGCGGCGCGGAATATTGAATATCATAGAGAATCCCATAGCCGAAATAGCAGCGGCGGCGGCATAACTGATGTAAGAGTTGTGGGGTATCATTGGTATGGTATAGAACTGGCTCAAATCAAAGTTAGATAACTTTAAGAAGAAAGCTATACCAAACGACATTGCCACTATCATCAAGAAGGTGTTAATGGCACGTGTTAATCCCACCTGTATGTAGTTGTCGAGCATATCATCAACAAAGTTTATCAAAGGAACACCTGGCACAATAAACAATGCACATGCCAAAAGAGGATGCAAAGGAGTGTCGGTCCATGATGAAGGCAAATAAGTAGTTGCCCATGCTATCAACGTGCTTATAAAAGCTGCTATGGCTATGCCCATATAGTTATTAAGTCCTTTGCGCAACATAAGTCCGCGTAGGTACATACCAATAGCTGCTGCAAACGAGGCATAGAAGAAGGCTGTCCAGTCGCATCCAAACTGAATACAGAAGCCACCACACGCAAAGCCCGTACCTATGGCTACTTGCACGGGGGTGTAGTTGCGAGGACGTCGTGCTATCTGCTCTAATTCCTCTGCATATTGTTCAATACTATAATCTTCGCGTATGGCTTTCCACGACAACTTGCTTATGAGCGAAATGGTTGTCATGTTTATACCATGCTTATCGCAACGTTGGAACTTGGTGAACGAGTGTTCGTCATCGCTGAGGTTTACCATCAGCATATTGTACTGCACATAGATGTGTAGATGCTCTTCAGGCAGTCCTAAGAAAGCCGCAACGCGGTTCATGTTTCTTACGATACGATTGGTATCGGCTGCACTTTCTACCAATAGCTGGCCTGTGCGCAAAAGTAAATCGAGCTTATGACGTATCAATTGCTCCCTTGTCAGTTCGGTGTTGTCTGTCATTTATTTGTTGTTTGTTATGTTTTTCCTACTAAATTGCAAAAGTACAAAAAAAAAGTGAAAGTCTTTGTAAATGAGTGTGCTACTCACTGCTTAAGAGATATTTAATGCTATATAAGCGCAAAGTTGATGAATGAAGTTGATAAATATGGATTTTTATAACTACTTTTGCAACGAACTATTAATTGTAAATCAACAAACGCTATTATGGATTCTGCAGAACTCTTTCGTTGGATACTTGAGAACCTTGACTATTGGGTGGTAACCATCTTTATGGCTATTGAAAGTTCGTTCGTACCTTTTCCGTCGGAGGTAGTAGTGCCTCCCGCAGCCTGGAAAGCCATGGACCCAACGAGTGGGATGAACATTGTTTTAGTGGTGATATTTGCCACCATTGGTGCCGATTTAGGCGGACTTATTAACTACTTTTTAGCTAAGTGGCTAGGGCGTCCCATCATATACAAGTTTGCCGATAGCCGCTTGGGGCACATGTGTCTTATCGATCGCGAGAGCGTTGAAAAGGCCGAAGAGTTTTTCCGTAAACACGGTGCTACCTCCACTTTCTTTGGCAGATTGGTGCCCGCCGTGCGCCAACTCATAAGCATACCAGCGGGATTGGCTGGCATGAACTTGGGCAAATTCTTGCTCTATACCACATTGGGTGCTGGCGTATGGAACTCTGTTTTAGCACTACTTGGTTGGGGCATATTCCGCTACACCGACCTCAAAACAACCAACGATGTTTACCTACTTGCCTCAAAATATAGCCACGAAATAGGCTACATTCTTTTAGCTCTTGCCGTTGTAATTGTGGCTTTCCTTGCTTATAAAGGATTGAAAAAGAAAAAGTAAACCGACCCATATAATTGAGGTTGACAACTATGAGTCTTTTTAAAAGAAAAATATATATAGCTTGCGCTCTGTCTGTGCTTTGCTGCATGGGCAGGGCGCAAGTGGTTATTGATTGCGACAGTGCTCTTCATCAGTCCGAAACTTGCTGCGAAGTGCCAAAACCAGCCCTCAATTGTGCTACCACCACAAATTGCTTACCCCAAAAAGTCACTACGCGCCAATGGTTATGGGGCATTGGTAGGAGTAGTTTGCTCGACACTTACTTGTCGCCACTCACCTACACTGGCACCAATTTTTCCCTACTCTATCGCACCGAACGACCTGCTCATTGGGGCAAGGAAAAGGTAAGCGTAAAGAGCCACTACAGCCTACACACATGTTATGCAAAGTCGCCTACCGACGACGGAAAGGCTTTCGACGTTGAGATGTCTGCGCTTGGCGGATGTCACTACAACTGGCATTTCGCTGCTTGGCGCGTAGCCTTGGGCGGACTGGTTGAGGGTTCGGGAGGCTTTACTTACAACACACGCAATGGCAACAACCCTGCACAAGCCCGCATAGGTGCATCTTTTTTAGCCTCAACCATCGTAAGCTACCAATTTAATTTCTTTAAACGTAAAGCCACTGCAAGCCTTGAGATGAACGCACAGATAATGGGAGTTCAGTTCTCACCAACCTATGGGCAGTCGTACTATGAGATATTTTCTTTAGGACATACAAGTGGCATTATCCACTTTACCCACCCCGCCAATTGTCCCACAGAACAGCTACTTGCCACCCTTACCCTACCCATTAAGCGTGCCAATATTACAGTGGGCTATATGGCCGACATTAGGCAGAGTAAGCTGGGAGGGCTCAAGCGTCATGCTTGGCGAAATAGTTTTATGATAGGTTATACACGTCAATTCAAACGTTTATGATGAGATTTCTATACGTACTGATTAGCTTGCTGCTTACGTTATCGCTCAGTTCGTGCGTTACCGAAGAGGTTGAATCAAACACCAAATTAGGCAACTTTAATGCCTTGTGGTCCACGCTCGACCAGCACTATTGCTTTTTCGACTACAAGGCACAACACTATGGACTTGACTGGCAAAAGGTGCGCGAGCAATACAAGCCTATGGTATCCGAAAAGATGAGCAACTACCAATTGTTCGAAGTGCTTTCGGCCATGACATACGAACTAAAAGATGGTCACGTTAATCTGAGCGCATCGCACAATGTGAGTAGATACGGCGATTGGTACGACAACTACCCAACGAACCAAAGCGACTCCTTAGAGCGCATTTACCTTGGAAAGAGTAATGAGTACCGCACGACGGCCGGATTAAAGTATAAGGTTCTGAAGAACAATGTGGGATATGTGCGTTGTACCACATTTGAAACTCTTTTCGGCGATGGCAATCTTCAAGAGATGCTACGCTATCTTGCCACTTGTGACAAACTTATCATCGACATCAGGAGCAATGGTGGAGGTATGCTAACAGCGGCAGAAAAGCTTGCATCGCTCTTCATCAACGAAGAGACAACGGTGGGCTATATGTGTCATAAAACAGGAACGGGGCACAACGACTTTTCAACACCAGAGCCTATTAAGCTCAAGCCCTTCGTGGGGTTGAGGTGGCAAAAGCCCGTTATTGTTCTCACTAATCGGCGTAGTTATAGTGCAGCCAACTCGTTTGTAATGTTTATGAAAGGGTTGCCAGGAGTTACCATCTTGGGCGACTGCACAGGTGGCGGAGCGGGTATGCCCTTTTCATCTGAACTTCCTAATGGGTGGACTATTCGGTTTTCGGCATGCCCCATGTATAACCGCGATATGCAACTCACCGAAATGGGCATAGAGCCCGACATAAAAGTAAATATCAGCTCAAGCGATTATGAGCGGGGTATAGATACTATTATAGAAGAAGCTATAAAACTCTGAAACACTGGTAAAACACGTTTTATTTTAAACCTACACAATATACGTAATAAAATAATGGCATTCTGCCTTTGTTTGAAAAAACAAAAGTAGGATGCCATTATTTTATTACACAAGATTACGTTGTTTCGTCCTCTGAATTACCAGCAACTTTTATGCATGCTTCGTATAGCGATTTGTAGAATTTATGATGGCACAATGTGCTAACAGAACCCAAAATAATGAGCTTAAATCGTGCACGAGTTATAGCCACATTCATGCGTCGATAGTCGGACAGAAAGCCTATTTGTCCCTCTTCGTTGGCACGCACAAGACTTACCAACATCACGTCACGCTCTTGTCCTTGAAAAGCATCAACCGTATTTACCATTATCTGCCCTCGCAAAGGTCGGAGTTTATCGTCGCGCCTTATAAGCGAGCGCAAAAGCTGCACTTGTGCTCTATAAGGCGATATAATGCCAAAGTCTACACGCTCTTCGAGCAAGCGCCTGCACCCCATGCGTGCCACATACTGATGGAGCACTTGCAGCGTAAGCAAAGCCTCTTCGCGGTTGATGCGCCCATAGTTGTTGCCCACAAATTGCTCGTGGTGTGGCACAACAAGGCTTTGTGTGTTATCGTTTTTAAGAGCTAAGCCACTGCCATCATCGTTTGCAAGAGGTTGATTATCGGTGTCTATCCACATCAACGGAGCGTCTATATCATCGAGCAAAGAGCGGTGCTTCACTTCAGGAGCAGCCTCAAGTTGGCCATTATAAAACCAATCGGACGAAAAGCGCATAAGCGTTTCGTTCATGCGATATTGCACCTTTAGCAGTCGCACCACAGCAGGACAATGCTCTGCCACCTGCTGCATGAGCGTATGCGAAAGTCCACCCCTCATGGCCTCTACACTCTTTACTGTAGGCGGCAATTGTTGATGATCGCCTGCAAAGACCACACGGTCGGCTTTAGCAATAGCCACCCAGCATGCAGGCTCAAGTGCCTGTGCAGCCTCGTCAATAAAAAGCGTGTGGAAATGCTGACCTGCGAGCAAAGCGTTGGCAGCCCCCGTTAGTGTTGATGCTATCACACGCGAATTGTCAAACAAACTGTGGCGAATGCGCATTTCAAGTTCGTCTGCACGCTCACGCAGGCGAGCTATCTTTTGGTGAAAATTACCGTCTCTTCCTTTGCGCGGAAGGCTGTAAAGTTGTCGAATGGTACGACGTAATTGCCACAAGTCGGGGTAGTCGGGGTGTTGTTCAAACCGGTGTTCATAAGTATTGGCAAGCATCCTCTCAGTGATACGACTCGGATTGCCAATGCGCAACACCGATATGCCACGCATACCAATCTGCTCGCATATCCAATCGACCGCTGTGTTGCTCTGTGCGCACACCATTACTTGTGGTTCGCGACGCAACACTTCGCTTATGGCCTCAACAAGCGTTGTGGTTTTGCCAGTTCCCGGAGGTCCGTGAACCACCAACACATCTTTAGCCACCAACACATCGCGCACAGCTTGTTGCTGCGAGGCATTGAGCCACGGAAACGAAGGGGGCATGGCACTCGCTGTGCCCCACGATGGTGCTATCTGACCATGAAATATGTCGCGCAAGGTGGCTAATCTGTTGTTCTTAGCTTCCATTACATGGCGCATTGCATCAAACATCACGCGGTACGAATAATCGTCGAAATGCAGTTGAACCCCCAAGCGCTCCACACGCTGCAATTGTGCCAAAGCAGCCTCACCAGGCAATTCTACCACCATTTTATCAGCCTCGGCGTAGCTCACCGTGGCTTTAAAGGCTAAAAAATGCAAGCCTCCTGTGGCATCTTGACTAAAGAAGCACACTTGCTTACCATACTCAAAGTTGTGTTCTATGTCGGTATCTTCGCTGCGCGACACCTCCACAACAAAGCGGTTGAGCGAGTTGTAATAGCTGCGTCCCAATGCCACGGGCAACCAGCAATCGCCTCGTTTTACCTTACGTCCCACCCCCATCAAAGCAGTGTCTTGCTCAAAAGTTTTCTTTTCATTCTCATATTCTATGCGCAAGAGCGAGTAGAGTTTTTCAAGGCTCACGCCTTGATTTTTGCTATTTTCAGGATGAGGATGTTGCATAAAGAAGTATATAAAAGTTTGTTCTTTAAAAAGGTATATTCATTTAATACTCACGTCGTTCTACACTCACGCCAATCATAGCGTTGTTGCCTATTTTAAACTCTGCTGCTGCGCCAAAACTGCTCGTTGGCTGGTCGAAAAAAACAGGAAAGTGTAGCTTGCGCTGCTGCTGAAAAGTTGTGGCACGGGGCAAGAACGATTTCTGTCCAAAAGCATAGAGATTAATGCGGTCGGAAAGTTGGTAAGCCAACACACCTCCCACTCCTACGTTGGTCATACGCCACATACCCCAATCAAAGTTTGTGGCTGTAATGCCTGCTGCCACCGAAAGGCGCTTGCTCAATGGCACTACGTAGGCAAAGGCTGCCGACTGTCCAAAGCCCACGCCCTTGGGCGCGTGCTTGCCCAATCCAGCCGTTAAACTCAAGCCAAACTGCGCATTAAAGCCCTCGTGCAACCGCCAACTTGGGTCGTAACCATTGGGCAAAATGCCACCTAAGCCATAGGCACCCATGCTAAGCACAGGCACATTCCATGGCAGCGGCAAACGGCTATTTGCTACCTTGCCAGCAAGCGACAAACTGTCGCTATCCAAGCTATCTTGTTGTACTTGCATAAAGGCATCGTTCCATTGGCGATGCTGTGTGGCCCCATCTGTTTGGGCATGGAGTGTACACGTAGCAAGCAAACAGATTATAAAAAGGCACAAGTGTTTCATACTACTTATTTTTGAGATAAATGCCCCTATTTTTTACTTTATTTCTTAAATGCAATGGGCATTTTATTGTATCTGCAAAAGTATATAGAAAATGCCAAACAAGACATGAAAAATAGCTTTTAAAAGTTTAATTAATGCTGAAGAAATGCATAAAAATACTTTTTAATGAATAGAATATTCGTACCTTTGCTCCCGATTAAACTACATAAAGACTACTATCTTATGCGCAAAATATTATTGATTACTATAGCATTCATTTTCTGTACACTCCAACTCTTTGCAGGCTCGCCTTGGCTCAAACGCCCATTGCGCTTTGTGAGTGCCGATAGTGTGCTTGTGTGGGGATACGACGGACGCGACTGCCGAAACATCGCTTTAAAGTGTAGCAAAGATGCTATGGTCTACCCCATTCTGCTCACTCAGAAGGAGTGGAAAGAGCGCAAACACATCTATAAAGAGTGGATTACTACGAGCAGAAAAATAAACAATGTGGGCGAGTTTGATGCGGCAGATAATGACCATACCATGTATGATGTGGCAACTGCACTTACGCGTGCTATGCAACTATTTCGCATGCAAGGAGATGCGCAATATGCCGATTTTGCCGAGCGAACGCTATACAACGCGGTGATGCACACTGCCAATGATAGCACTTTGATTCAAGGTAGCATTGAACGACAATTGGCGGCAAACTTGCTCTTTACGATGCCCGGACTCATATATGCTACCTCGCCCGACAACGACGTGTATGTTAATATCTATACCAACTCAACAGCAAGTATCCGCACAGCAAGCCTGAACTTTACGCTTGATCAAATAACGAATATGCCACTAAGCGGAAGTGTAAAATTGCGTTTCAATAACCTAAAGCCCAACACGCCCCTACGCCTACATTTGCGCATGCCCGATTGGTTGAATATGCGCAAAGGGTGCATTCGTAGCTTCGTTGGCACCGACTCTCTTATGCCTTCGATCTTTGTAAATGGACATGAAATAGAGAACTTTAAGGTAGACGAAAAGGGCTATGTAACCATTGACCGCACTTGGAATGCACTCGACGAAGTTTACTTTGATATTCCATTACAAATGCAGCGCATTGTGGTCAACAATACGAAAAAGAATGTGCAACCCGAGGGGGTATTTAACTGCAACAACATTGGTTGGCAATTTGGTCCATTGGTTTATCAGTTGGAGGCTCCTGGCTATTTTGTACTACCCACATGGCACCCATTGATTGATAACGAACTGAGTGCATCGGGATTTCCTATGTGCAAAATAATGCTCAGCAAGACACAATCTGCCACCATGCAACAAAAGGTGAAGCATGCCGACTACTTTAAACTTTTGCCCTATGCCGATGGAACCAACCATTTAGCAACAACAGAAACAACTCATATCAAATAACACTATTCATAACAACTATGACATTTAGCTATTTATTTTCGCGTATTAGCGTACAGCAAATAGCCAGTGCTTTCATTGTGCTGTTTGCAGTGATTGATGTGTTGGGATCGACCCCAGTATTTATCAGTTTAAAACAACAGGGACGCCCCGTAAATGCATGGAAAGCCACCTTGATTTCCTTAGGCTTGCTACTTGGCTTTTTCTTTGCAGGCGATGCTATGTTGCGTTTGTTCAACGTAGACATTGAGTCGTTTGCCGTAGCAGGTTCGCTGGTTATCTTCCTCATGTCGCTCGAGATGATACTCGATGTAGTGATTTTTAAAAACATGGGTCCTATTAAGTCTGCCACACTCATCCCAGTGGTGTTTCCGCTATTGGCGGGTGCAGGTTCGTTTACCACACTGCTTTCACTACGAGCTGAATACGCCACGGTAAACATCTTGATAGGCCTTTTGCTCAACATGATATTTGTATATATTGTGCTTAAAGCCACCGAGAAGGTGGAGCACATCATATCGCCTGCTGCCATCTACCTATTGCGCAAGTTCTTTGGCATTATTCTATTGGCTATTTCGGTGCGCTTGTTCACTGCTAACTTGAGTGCACTGCTCAATAATTTGTCGTAAAGAGTACTTACACACATTTATATAATAAGTAGGTATTCAAAATTGGTTTATATAATCATGTCTAACATTAATTGATATGAATTTTGAACACCTACTTATAATGTGCCGATGCATGAAAAGATATATTGTTCATGCATCGGCACTTATTTTTTATGTACAATTGTGACCTACATATCGGTGGCTACTAAGCGCAAGCCAATGGCAAAATTGCTAAATTCAGGACCATAATTGTCGCGTTTGGTGGTGCGACACGCCCCAAGGTCGCGGTTCCAACTGCCGCCTCTAATCACCTTGCCACTCCTAAACTCGCTGCCTTTGGCCTTGTCCGATGTGGCCAAAGGATGTGCATTGTTCTTACTTTTGGTTAGGTCGATATTATCGTCGGTATAGGGGGCAAAGTCGTCTTCGCACCATTCCCACACATTGCCCGATAGGTCATAAATGCCCAACTCGTTGGGTTGTTTGCCGCCCACTGCGTGGGTTGAGTCGGAACTGTTTTCGTCAAACCATGCCACATTTAAAATATCATTGCTACCGCTAAAAACTTGCTTTTTAGTGAGTTTTCCACCACGTGCGGCATACTCCCATTCGGCCTCAGTGGGCATGCGGTAGTGCTTACCCGTGAGTTGGTTAAGGCGCTTGATAAACTTTTGGCAATCGTCCCAACTCACACTTTCGATGGGCAAATCAAGCCCCTTGAAATACGAGGGTTGCTGCTTCATCACACCTATCCAAAGCGCTTGGGTCACCTCGTATTTACACATATAAAAGGTGTTGAGCTTTACACGATGAGAGGGGCTTTCGTTAGCATCGGCCTCTGCTTCTTGCTCTTGAGTGGCTCCCATCACATACTTACCGCCCTCTATCTTTACCATATTTTGGCTTAGTTTCTGCAGTTCGGCAGCTAAGTCAACTGTAGGCAATTGCGATTTCCTACCATTAGCATTGCTTTTTTGTCGTGCTTTGGCCGTTGTTTTGGCACGTGCCTTACGCTTGTATTTTTGTGCACTTACAGACAAAGGTACCAATATCATCAACGCTACTAATAGAGCTTGTTTCCACTTCATAATCATTGAGAATTTAGTTTACATTCTAAAATCATGTTGCTGCACCCCTTGCTTAAGCATTTATCCTTTTAAATAAAAAAAACGCAAGTGGCGGGACAAATATACAAATAAATACCTACTTATAAATACGCTTGTGCCATTTTAATCATGCATAAGTTGCCAAACAAACATGCGTATTTAGTTGGCGTATCACGGCCGTGATACGCGCGTATCATGGGCGCGATACGAGCGTATCATGGGCGTGATACGCCAACTGCTTGCGCATGATTGCTTACATAAGCACGCATTTATTGCTGATTATCAAGCGTTTATAAAGCTACAAATGCATTTCTGAGCTATACCTAAAACATGGAGAATGGAACCATACAAACAAGAAAGCAGCAAGCGAAAGGAAGGTTGAGAGCAAATTGCTACACTCACTTCTTATCGTTTGCTGCTTGAGTAAATTATGTTTTATACGAAAGGCTGATTACACATTAGCCACACGCATAATGTCGGCAAACACACCCGCAGCCGTTACTGCGGCACCTGCGCCATAGCCCTGAATGAGCATGGGGTAATCGCGATAGCGCTCTGTGGTTAAAAGCAGAATGTTGTTTGAGCCCTCAAGGTCGTAGAGAGGGTGTCCTTGTGGCACCTCGCGCAAGCCCACCGAGGCTTTTCCGTCGGCCCATTCTGCCACAAAACGCCAGCGCTTGCCCGTTTGCTCTAAGCGTTTTCGTTCTTGCTCAAAGTGAGCATCGAGCGTGGGCAGTTGCGCCCAAAAGTTGTTGAGCGAACCCTCAAAAAGCTCCTTGGGGATAAAAAGATTACACTCCACATCTTCAACATTAAGCTTATAGCCACTCTCACGTGCCAAAATTACCAACTTGCGGATAACATCCTTGCCCGAGAGGTCGATGCGTGGGTCGGGCTCGCTATAACCATTCTCCTGAGCCAACTTTACGGCCTTACTAAGCGATGTTTCGGCCGAAAGCGTGTTGAACACATAGTTGAGCGTACCACTCAATACGGCTTCAATGCGCAGCACTTTGTCGCCCGAACCACGAAGGTCGTTGATGGTATTGATAATAGGGAGTCCAGCACCCACATTGGTCTCGAAGAGGTATTTCACCCCTTTTTCGCGTGCTATATGCTTAAGGTGCATGTAGTTATTGAAGTCTGACGAAGCGGCTATTTTATTGGCTGCTACAATATTAACATTATGGCTCAAAAGCCAGTCGTAAAAGTTTGCAACCTCGGCACTTGCAGTGCAATCAACAAACACGCTGTTGAACACGTTCATCTCCTCTATCTTATGTATCATGTGTTCCACTCCGCCCACTTCGGTGCTCTGATTCATAAGTTGCTTGTAAGAGCTGAGGTCTATGCCATTGGCATCGTATATGGCATGGCTCCGGCCGCTTATGCCCACAACCTTGATGTTGAGCCCTCGCTCACAAAACAACTTGTTGTGCTGACTGGCCAACTGCTCAAGTAGGCTGCCACCCACTGTGCCCGTTCCGCATATAAATAGGTTGAGATCCTGGTGCTCGCTAAGAAAAAAGCTATCGTGCAACACATTGATAGTTTTGCGCAACTGTTTGCGGTCTACAACAAACGATAGGTTGATTTCTTGTCCGCCCATAGCCGTGGCATTGATGCTGATACCATTGCGACCCAACACGCTAAAAAGCTGTCCGGCGATGCCTGGCATATGGCGCATGCGCTGTCCCACTACGGCAACACTCGACAATCCGTCGGCAAGTATGGCATGGTTCATTGAGCCATCAGCTATCTCGACGGCAAACTCCTCGTCGAGCAACTGGCATGCTTTGCGGGCATCATCGGGCGTAAGGCAAAGCGTGGTACTGGTTTCTGAAGAGTTTTGTGCCACCATAAATACACTGATACCTGCCGCTGCAAGTGTGGTGAAGATGCGACGATTAACCCCAATTACGCCCACCATAGATGCACCACTCACCGTTACTGTGCTTGTTTCTTTTACCGACGAAATGCCGCGAATAGGGCGTTCGCTCTGCGTAGCCTCATGCTTTATAACAGTGCCACGATGTGTGGGGAAAAAGGTGTTTTTAACGTAGATAGGTATGTTTTTTTTACACACGGGATAGATGGTAGGGGGATATACCACCTTGGCGCCAAAGTTGCAAAGTTCCATGGCCTCGGCATAAGAGAGTTGGTCTATGGTAAAGGCATTGGGAATTATCTTGGGGTCGGCAGTCATAAAGCCATCAACATCGGTCCATATTTCGAGTGCAGTTGCACTGAGGGCTGCTGCAATGATGGATGCTGTGTAGTCCGAGCCCCCACGACCTAAGTTGGTCGATACGCCCGTGGCTTTATCTGAAGCAATAAAACCGCCCATCACAATGGGGTGATTGATATTGACAAATGCTTCATTTATCAGTTGGTTAGTAAGCTCAAAGTCTACCAAATGCTTGGCATTTTGGCGTTCGGTTTTTATAACCTTACGAGAGTCAAAATGCGTGGCTCCCTCAATGACATCGGCCACTATTAGCGACGAAAGACGCTCGCCATACGACACAATGGCATCCGAAATTTTAGGTGTGAGGTCTTGAATAAGGCATACACCATGCAATATGCTCTGAAGCTCGGCAAACAGGGCATTGAGCTGATTGATAAGCAAAGCCTGCTTTTCGATAGGTACGAGGTCGGCCACCATTTGGTGGTGGTGCTCAACGATGGCATTGAGCGTTGATACATACGCAGTGTTGCCATGGGCAGCCAATTGCGTAATCTGCAGCAAACTATCGGTAACACCACCAAGTGCTGACACCACCACAATGACACGGCTCTTTGTGGCTTGCTCTTCTACTATATGCTTAACATGCTGCAAGCCCTCGGCCGAGCCTACCGAAGAGCCTCCAAATTTAAGAACTAAGAGTTGCTCTTTATCGTTGATGTTCATTTAAGTCTGAGTTTTTTTGTTGTTGTAATTTGTGTACTATGCGTCTCTTTAAGTAGCTACAATTTTACCTTAACCTTAGCGGGTTTTGATTCGTTTTGCAAGCGATCTAACGAAGTGACAACATAGACATACTTATCCTTGCCCGATGCATAGGGCAACTTTACAAACGTGTTTGGCGTGATAGCCACAATGTTTGTAGGGGAAAAAAGATTTACTTTTTCGCCTTTATTAAAACGATACACCACATAGTTGCGGGCCTTGTTCATCTCGTCTTTAGCCTTTGGTGGCAACCAAAATAGGTGGTAGCCATTGGGCATCCATTGGGTTTTGAGCTTACGAGGTTTTGATGGTGCCTTATCGTCGATAAAGGGGTAAAGCGGTTGCAAGGCTTTTGTTTTGTTGTAAACCTTTTGTAATGCAGTGGCATAATTGCCTTCGTTGCGCACTACTGCAGCCGAGTACCATAGGCATGAACCCTGTATGCCACGCAATGTGCGCTGCAAGCGCATCTTTTCATCCATTTGGTTTTGACCTGGATGCTTAGGGTCGGATGCACGCACTGTTCGCTCTACATCTTGCCCAATAAAGAGGGGACGCGCACCAGCAAAACGGCTCCACCACTTAATAAGTTCGTCGTAGTCGGCAGAACGATGCCCTATTTCCCAATAAATTTGCGGTATGGTATAATCTACCCACCCCTTTGAAATCCAATAAAGCACATCGGCATAAAGGTCGTCGTAGTTTTGTGTTCCATTGGTTTTAGAGCCCGGAATGTTTGAACCTGGTTTAGCGTTGTGGTAGATGCCAAACGGACTGACGCCAAACTTTACCCACGGCTTTACGGCACGAATAGAGTCGTGCATAGCCTCAACAAAAAGGTTTACGTTATACCGGCGCCAGTCGCTAATATTGTTGATACCATTCTTGTGGGTTTCGTAGGTAACTTGGTCGGGAATAGCTACTCCAGGAACGGGATAAGGATAGAAATAATCGTCCATGTGTATGCCATCAACATCGTAACGACGCACAATGTCGGCTGCAATTTTGCAAATATAGCTTCGGTTGATGTCCATACCTGGATCAAAAAGATAAAGGCCATCATATTCAAAAAATCGCTCTGGATGCTTTACGTAGGGATGCTTTGTAGATAGCTCTTTGGTAGTTTTTGTTTTGGCACGGAAAGGGTTTATCCATGCGTGCAGTTCCATACCACGCTTATGACACTCATTTACCATCCACTCTAAGGGGTCCCAATAAGGATTGGGGGCTGTGCCCTGCTTGCCCGTGAGAAAACGACTCCAAGGCTCATAGGGCGATGCATACATGGCATCGGCTTCGCCACGCACCTGAAACATAATGGCATTGACGCCACATTGCTCCAACACATCGAGTTGATGCGTGAGGTTGGCCTGCATTTCAGCACGACTCATACCCATAAACTGCCCATTAATCATCTGTATCCATGCACCTCGGAACTCACGCTTGGGCGCAACATTTTGCGACATTGCATTACAAGCAAACACAATGCACATAAGAAGGGTGGTAAAGATTTGCTTCATCTTTATAACTGATAGGTTTGCGATAGCACTTAAGAATTTAACCCATGTTTTTACGCTTGGAAAAAGAGAACTTTGGCTACCACAAAATAATATTTATAGATGTTTTGGGTGTAAAGGTAATTATTTTTTGCGAGAGCATGCAGTTACCAATAGGCTTAGCTATGTTTTTAGTTGTTTTTTAAAAGTTAAGTGGCATCTCTCGGCCTTAATGAGGGGGAAAAATTTTAAAGCATTAATATAAGTAGGTATTCAATTAATTTATATAATTATGTCCCAAATTAATTGATATGCCTTAACACATGGTTTCCGCCATAACCACAGGCTTCATCGGTCACGTAGCCCGCTACGCTCCCTCTTCAGCCTATGCTTCTGACAAAAACAATGCACAAATTCATACCAATTAATTTTGAACACCTACTTAACACCATAGGCTAAATAGCCATGCAATAGCCTTTTTTGATAGATGAAAGAACATATTTCAATAAAAAATTATACCTTTGCTTAGTTTGATGCACTATGCATCTACACAACTATAAATATCTCTCTGCATAAACGTGTGTACGGCTTGTTTTTGAAAAGCATCAAAGGGCTGACACTTTGTGTATAGGAAAGATTTAGAACAGACCAAAAATCTTCGTTTATGATTCGCAACATAGCTATTGTGTTAGCAGGTGGAGTTGGTAGCCGCTTAGGACTTAGTACGCCTAAGCAATTCTTTAAAGTGGCTGGAAAAATGGTGATTGAACATACCATTGACACCTTTGAACACAACACGCACATTGATGAAATAGCCATTGTTTCAAACCCTGCATACGTATCGGACGTTGAAAACATCGTATTGCGCAATGGGTGGAAAAAGGTAAAAAAAATACTGAAAGGTGGCAAAGAACGCTACGACTCAAGCCTCTCGGCTATCCATGCTTACGAGGGGGGCGACGAAGTAAACCTCATCTTTCACGACGCTGTGCGCCCTCTTGTGTCGCAACGCATTATAGATGATGTGTGTACCTCGCTCGAAACATACGAGGCTATCGACGTGACAGTGCCTGCAGTAGACACCATTATCGAAGCCGAAAACGACCATATCGTGTCTATACCCGACCGCTCGCGCTTGCAACGCGGACAAACGCCACAAGCTTTCCGACTCTCGGTAATATCGGAGGCATATAAACGCGCATTTACCGACCCTAACTTTAAGGTAACAGACGATTGCGGTGTGGTGGTTAAATACATGCCCGAAGTGCCCGTACACTTGGTAAAAGGCGAAGAAAGCAATATGAAACTCACCTATAAAGAGGATACATTTTTGCTTGACAAACTGTTTCAGCTACGCGGATCAAAGGCTCCCGAAGCGATTGACAAAAGCCAACTTAAGGGACGTGTGGCCGTGGTGTTCGGAGGCTCATACGGCATAGGCAAGGATATTGCAACCGAACTAAAGGAGTATGGCACACATGTACACAGCTTTTCGCGCTCGCTTACAGGCACTGACGTGGGTAACAAAAAAGATGTGGCACAAGCCTTGAAAAGGGTTTACGACAAAGAAGGCCACATTGACTATGTTATCAACACCGCAGGGGTGCTCAATAAAGAGCCCCTCTTCACTATGGACTATGCTATCATACAAGCTGCCGTACAAACCAACTATATGGGCACCGTAAATGTTGCTATCGAGTCGTACAACTATCTAAAAGAGACGAAGGGACAACTCATCTTCTTTACCTCAAGCAGCTATACTCGTGGCAGGGCTTTCTATAGCATTTACTCATCTACTAAAGCGGCTATTGTGAACTTTGTACAGGCTGTAGCTCAAGAATGGGAAACGGTGGGAATACGCGTAAACTGCATTAATCCGGAGCGAACTAAGACTCCTATGCGTATTAAAAACTTTGGCATTGAACCCGATGAAACGCTGCTAAAGTCGGAAGTTGTGGCTGATACCACCGTGCGTTGCCTACTTGCCGACTATACGGGCCAAGTGATTGATGTGAAAAGACAACAAGCACAATAAGACTGAACCCAACGCGCAAAGAAAGCAGACTCTGAACTTGCATACATCTTAAAAAGCATTCTTATACAATGTCACTAAACGACTACTTGAACCGACACCGCCGTGCGGTGCAGCTTAAACAACTTGGTATACTGAAAGAAATCGACGCTATATGCCAACGCAACCACATAGACTATTGGCTTGATGGGGGTAGTATTTTGGGAGCAGTGCGCCATGGAGGTTTTATCCCCTGGGACGATGACATAGACATTGCTATGAACGTTACTGACTTGCCAAGGTTTGTAAAGGCTGCTCAAAAAGAACTGCCCGCTAACCTCTATATACAAACGCCCGACACCGACCCTAACGTGCGTATGCCTATCTATAAAGTGAGAGATAAAGAGTCGTTTTTAGTGGAAAGTGCCGATGACTTTTCGCGTGCCTATGGCAAGGGACTTTATGTGGATATATTCCCCATGATGCCTTACCCATCGTGTTCGAGGGCTTTTATCAAGCGAGTAACTAAGGGTTATTGCCGTGCCAATGCCATATTGCAGAGCCAGCACTACTACTCTGTACGCTCGTTTGCAGAGTTTTTTTACTTCGGCATAAAACGCGCGTGGTGCAAAATGCTTTGGAATATTGTTCACCTATTGTTCAACAAAGGCGAGTACTTCTCAAACACGCTCAATAACAACGGATACGGCATTATGCACCGCACCGAAACGATATTCCCCACTGGACGCATACAATTTGAAGATGCAGAGTTTAACGCTCCTGCCAATCCCGATGCCTATCTCTGCGACCTTTATAACGACTACATGAAACTGCCACCCGAGGATAAACGAGGCGGCCACGCTGTGTTTTATGCAGAAAATCTTAACTAACATTTTCACCTATGGACATTTCTGTTCTTATATTATTCTTTAATCGCCCAGACGTTCTGCAAAAGGTTTTCGACGAGGTAAGAAAGGCACAACCCGCACGTCTTTTCCTCTATCAAGATGGTGCACGCAACGAACGTGATGTGCCAGGAATAGAGGCTTGCCGCAAGGTGGTTGAGCAGATTGATTGGCCTTGCCAAGTTTATCGCAAATACCAAGAAAAGAATTACGGATGCGACCCTTCGGAGTTTATATCTCAACGTTGGGCTTTTTCTATCGTAGACAAATGCATTGTGCTCGAAGACGACGATGTTCCTTCGCAATCATTTTTCGGTTATTGCAAGGAGATGCTCGACAGATATGAGCACGACGAACGCATCGGCATGATTCAAGGATGCAATTTTGAAGAGAAAACAACCGATGTTAATGAGGCCGACTACTTGTTTACTACCAATTTTTGCGTGTCGGGATGGGCATCGTGGAGCCGTGTGGTAAACCAATGGGATGAGCATTATACGTGGCTCGACTCGCCCGAATGCGTGGCGCAAATTGAGGCGCTGGTTAAGGAACGAAAGCTTCGGCCCGACTTTTTGCCCATGGCAAGAGCGCACAAGGCACGTGGCATAGCGTATTACGAAACCATTTATTATGCCCATTTATTGCTCAATTCACAACTATGCATTGTGCCTCGTGTCAATCTTATCAACAACATTGGTGTGATGGAAGAGTCGGCTCACTTTTCGGGTGGAGTGCAGTCGCTGCCTTCGGGATATAGGCGCATTTTCACTATGAAGCGGTATGAACTTAAGTTTCCACTAAGACATCCTCAGCACGTTATCGAACATGTTAAGCATCGCCAACGTGTGTATCGCATTGTGGGTTGGGGACATCCATGGGTCAAAGTATGGCGCTCTATAGAGGAACTTTGCATCAGCTTGCGACACGGGCAATGGAAGCATATTGCATCCTCCTTGAACAATCGTATCCACATTATTCTACATGGTAAGAAGTTTCATTAAAGCTTTCTATTTAAATGCTAAAACTTCAGCACGTCAGCACTGGATATAAAAAGAAAATTGTAGGCAAGGACCTTTGTGGACATTTATATAAAGGTTCTCTTACTGCTTTATTAGGGCTGAACGGATGTGGAAAAAGCACTTTACTACGCACTATATCACGCCTTCAAGCACCTCTTGAAGGCGAGATTTTTATGCAAGGAAAAGCGCTATCACAAATCAGCATAAAACACTTAGCACAACAACTAAGCGTGGTACTTACCTACCAGCCCCAAGCAAACGAGCTAACAGCCCTTGATGTGGTCAAGATGGGACGCATTCCATATCGTAGCACTTTTTCATTGCCACAGCCAAGCGACTTTGACTTAATAGACAAAGCTTTGCATCTTACCCATTCTACAAGCCTTGCATCAAGAAAGCTAAACACTTTGAGCGATGGCGAACGACAGCGCATATTCATAGCTAAGGCCTTGGCACAAGACACACCAATCATCTTGCTCGACGAGCCTACAGCCTTTTTAGACTTTGCCAATAAAGTAAGTACCATGCAGCTGCTTAAGCAACTGGCACACAAAGAGAACAAAACCATATTGCTATCAACACACGATGTGGAACTGGCACTTCACTTTGCTGACAACCTGTGGATGCTACGCAACGATGGTATAACCGAGGGGGAGCCACATACATTGGCGCACGATGGAGAAATCAATCGCTTTTTTAGTACAGAGGGCATTCGCTTTGACGCTACGCAAATGCGCTTTTGTTACGAATAAAGGGTGCCCTACTCGACCTAAACTCAACTATAAAATAAAAATATTTCAATAAAACTATATGATTGTCTGCATAGCCGAAAAGCCAAGCGTTGCTCGCGACATTGCCAACATATTAGGCGCAAGGGAGCAACATCAAGGTTATTTGGAAGGTAACGGATACCAAGTTACTTGGACCTTTGGCCACCTTTGCGAACTTAAATATCCCGAGGACTATACGCCCATGTGGAAGCGTTGGTCGCTCGGTGCTTTGCCTATGTTGCCAACTCGTTTTGGCATACGATTAAAGGATGACCAAGGGGTTAAGAACCAATTTGCTATCATACAAAAGCTCATGCTGAATGCAGATCGCATAATCAATTGCGGTGATGCTGGACAAGAGGGTGAACTCATCCAACGCTGGGTTATGCAGAAGGCTGGCGCCAAATGCCCTGTTGAGCGTCTGTGGATATCGTCGCTTACAGAAGAGAGTATACGCGAAGGATTTAATTCGCTTAAACCGCAAGCAGACTACAAATCGCTCTACGAGGCTGGGCTATGCAGAGCCATAGGCGATTGGCTTTTGGGTATGAATGCTACCCGCCTTTACACACTAAAATATGGGGGTGGTTATGGGGCTGCTCCATTATCGATAGGCCGTGTACAAACCCCCACACTTGCCCTTATTGTGCGCCGCCAGTTGGACATTGAGCACTTTAAGCCAGAACCTTATTGGGTGCTCACAACGCTTTATCGCGACACTACTTTCAATGCTGTTATGGCAGACCCTAATGAGGACGAACTGCCTGCCGACAGCACTACAACAAACAATAAGAACGCTCCATCGGTTCCTACACGACGTGGTTTTTCGACCGAAGAAGAGGGGCGTAGCGTACTTGAAAAAATTAAGAACGAACCTTTCGAAGTGGTTTCTGTTGAAAAAAAACGCGGAACCGAACAGCCTCCGCGCCTTTTCGACCTTACGTCACTTCAGGTGGATTGTAACAAAAAGTTTGGCTATTCTGCCGACCAAACGCTCTCGCTCATACAGTCGCTCTATGAGAAGAAAGTTACCACATACCCTCGTGTTGATACAACTTATCTCTCCGACGACATCTATCCTAAATGTAAGGGTATACTTAATGGAATAAGTGGGCAATATGGCGAACTGCTTATGCCACTTCGTGGCGAAAAGTTGCTGAAGCGTAAAAAGGTTTTCGACTCTTCTAAGGTTACCGACCACCATGCTATTATACCCACGGGCGTGGCTGCAAACAACCTTACCGACATGGAGCGAAACGTTTACGACTTGGTGGCAAGACGCTTTATCACCGTGTTCTACCCCGACTGCAAGTTTGCCACAACCACGGTACAAGGGCAAGTTACTGACGTTCTATTCAAGACCTCTGGCAAGGTTATTATCGAACCTGGATGGCGAATAGTTGCGCCTTCTGCCGCTAAATTGGCTGCAAACAATAACGATGACGATGAGAAGAAAAACGATTCTGAACGCACCTTGCCCAACTTTGTAAAGGGTGAGCAAGGTCCTCATAAACCCGATTTAACTCAGAAAACAACGCAACCGCCAAAGTTTTATACCGAGGCTACTTTGCTGCGTGCAATGGAAACTGCTGGGCGCATGGTAGACGACGAAGAGCTTAGAGATGCCATGAAAGAGAATGGCATAGGGCGTCCTTCAACACGTGCTGCCATCATTGAAACCTTGTTTAAAAGGCAATACATTAAACGTGTAAAGAAGAACATCATAGCCACACCTACAGGCATAGAATTGATTTCGCTCATCAAAGAAGAACTGTTGAAAAGTGCCGAACTCACAGGGCGTTGGGAAAAGAAGCTAAGGCAAATAGAACACCATGAATACGATGCAGCACAGTTTATTAACGAACTGAAAGAAATGGTAAACGACATTGTGATGCAAGTGTTACGCGACAACACCAACCGCCACGTTACGCAGCAATCTGATGCAACAACTGAGGTAATCTCAAAGCTTAAGAGCAAAGAGAAAGCCAACGAACAGAAGTTGCAAACCAACGCCGAAGAAAAGCCTCGCCGGCGCATTATTCGTGCTGGTAGCATTTGTCCTAAATGCGGCATAGGTAAAGTGATAAAAGGTAATACAGCCTATGGTTGCTCGCGTTGGAAGGAAGGATGCGATTGGCGCAAACCTTTTAAGAAATAAAAGGGCTACCATATTAGTATAATAATAACAAAGCGAACAGTGTGTATTTACACTGTTCGCTTTATTTTTGTACCCACGTAGTTTATCTTTTCATCTGCTATGAGTTGTTGCAGAGCCATATCGAATATAGCACTTTTCATATCAGAGGTTTTAAGAGTTGAAATATCGTGCGGTTCATCATCCGAAAGCACTTGCATAATATGCGTTATGGCTGTTTGCAAATCGTTTTCACTCAGTCCATTGCCCACCGCAGCATCCATTTCTTTCGCTATACATACGTCGCAATAGCCACAATCGGGCGCATCATCGTCGAAGTAATGAAGCAAGTAGCGACTGCGACACTCGGATGTTTCGGTAAAATAACCCACCATGGCCTCTATACGCTCTTTGTAAAGTTGCATGCGCTGCTCGTAAACCTCGGGGCGCAACTCTACGTATTGCGTATCTATGCGCCTCTGTGTGTAAGTAACTTGTGGCAAGTTTTTATGAGGCACATAGTTGATAATTCTAAGCCGTGTCATGTTGCAAAGTTTATCGTACACCACCTCGCGCGTTAGGTTGCAATCAGTCGCTATTTCGTCTTCATCAATAGAGATATAGTCTGTAAAGAAACCGCCATTTTTGCGCATTAACGCATTGAGTATTCGCTCTTCCGAAGCGTCTAAATAGTCGATATGATAAAGTTCGTCGCGGCGCACCAAAAACATCATACGCGACGAGTTTTGGTCTTCAAGACTAAAATAGATATAGCCCGCACGCGTAAGTAAATTGAGTGCACTCACTAGCATAACAGGGTGGTGCTTAAACACATGACAGAACCTATTGATATTAAAATCGAAAGTTCGGCCGTCAGCCTCGCCCTCTGCTATCTGATAAAAACTGGCCAGGTCGGTATATACCTTGCGTATATACTCTTTGTCAGGAAAGGTTTGAGGCACACGCGAACGTAGCCTTCGTGCATCATTATTATCGTAGAGTAGCACGGCATAAGCCACTTCTCCATCGCGTCCGCCACGTCCGGCTTCTTGAAAATAAGCCTCTATAGAGTCGGGCACATCCATGTGCACCACAAGCCTAACATCGGGTTTATCAATGCCCATACCAAAGGCATTGGTTGCCACCATTACCCTCACATCGTCGGCTTGCCACGCTGCTTGACGTGTATCCTTATCAAGTGTGGATAGGCCTGCGTGGTAGTAAAGCGAAAGAATGTTGTGTGCATTGAGCATTTCGGCTACGATGCGTGTGCCCTTACGAGAGCGTGTATAAACAATAGCCGAGCCTTCTACATGAGTTAAAATGTGGATAAGTTGCGCCTCTTTATCCTCAACATGCCGCACTATGTAGTGAAGGTTTTTGCGTTCAAAACTCATTTTGAACACCTGGCTATCTGGCCTAAATTGCAGTCGCTGCTGAATGTCGTCCACTACTCTTGGCGGTGCTGTAGCAGTGAGAGCCAACACGGGTACTTGGGGCAAGATGCGACGCACATCGGCAATGCGCAAGTAGTGTGGACGAAAGTCGTAGCCCCATTGCGAGATGCAATGAGCCTCGTCTACCGTGATGAGACACACCTTCATGCGCTGCACTTTGTTTAAGAATAAAGGGGTAGCTAAACGCTCGGGCGACACGTAAAGAAACTTGTATGCACCAAATACAGCGTTGTCGAGATGCAACGCCACCTCTGTACGCGACTGTCCTGAATAGATTGCTGCTGCCCGAATGCCACGCGCCTTAAGGTTCTGCACTTGGTCTTTCATCAATGCAATGAGCGGCGTCACCACAAGACACATGCCCTCCATACAAAGCGTTGGCACCTGAAAGGTAACGCTCTTACCACCGCCTGTAGGCATAAGCCCCAGCGTGTCGTGCCCCTGCGATATGCTTTCAATAATCTGCTGTTGTATACCTCTAAAGGAGTTGTACCCCCAATAGCGTTTCAGTACAGCGGTCCATTGCTGAAGGTTGCCGTTCATATATGCAATTAATTACTCTTTATAAACACTATTATGCCCATCTCACACACTGGGGCGTATGTCGTCTATTTGCAGTTGCACCTCGCCACGCTTATGCGTGTTTTCTTCAATTGTGTAGCAAATGTCGAAAGCTCGTTTAGTTTTGATGTAGCGTGCTTGCGAACTTTGTCCAAAAGCAATGCCATTCATTACGTTGTTGCTTTTGTTGTCTACCAGTTCGAGTTTGATGTGTTCCTGTCCGCGTCCCACTACTTTGCTGGTGCCATAATCGTATACTTTCTTGGTGCAGAAGATAGGTTTGGCATTGGTTGGCCCAAAGGGAGCGAACTTACGCAGCTGCTGATAAAAGTCGAAAGTAACATCCTTAAAGTCTAAATAAGCGTCGATGTCTAAACTTGCTTGCGTTTGTTCGTTGCGTATATGCTCAGCCACGTATGTTTCAAAACGTTTTGAAAACTCTTGTAAGTGCTCAACAGGCAGTGTCAGACCAGCAGCATAAGTGTGTCCGCCAAAGTTTTCGAGCAAGTCTTGGCAGCTTTGTACTGCCTTATACACATCAAAGCCCGACACCGAGCGTGCCGACCCTGTGGCCATACCTTCCGAACGAGTGAGCACCACCGCTGGACGATAGTACTGCTCTGTTAGCCTTGAGGCTACAATACCAATCACTCCCTTGTGCCATGCCTCGTTGTAGATTACGATGCTACGACGCTTGTCAAGTTCGGGTAGGTCTCTCACTTGTTCCACCGCCTCTTCGGTCATTTGCTTGTCAAGGTCCTTACGGGCCTCGTTGTAGAGGTTGATGCGTTCAGCTTTTTCAATAGCAGTTTGAAAGTCTTTTTCTACCAATAGTTCTACCGCTTCCTTACCATTTTGCATACGTCCCGATGCGTTGATGCGCGGCCCTATCTTAAAGATAATGTCGTTCATTGTCAGCTCTCTATCGGTTAGTCCGCACACTTCGATGATGGCTTGTAGCCCTATGCTTGGGTTAGAATTTAGGCAGCGCAATCCGTTGTAAGCAAGGATGCGGTTCTCGCCCATAACGGGCACAATGTCTGAGGCTATGCTCACTGCACAAAGGTCGAGCAAGGCTGTGAGTTTGTTAAACTCTATGCCATTGCTTGCTGCAAAAGCTTGCATAAATTTAAAGCCTACGCCGCATCCCGAGAGGTTTGTGTCGGGATAGTGGTTATCGATGCGTTTGGGGTTGAGTATGGCTGCAGCGCACGGAAGTTCGTCGTCGGGCACGTGATGGTCGCAAATGATAAAGTCGATGCCACGGCTTTTGGCGTAAGCTATCTCTTCAATGGCCTTAATGCCACAGTCTAACACAATAATTAGCCCCACCCCTGTTTGCGCTGCAAAGTCTATTCCCTTCTTTGATATGCCGTAGCCTTCTTCGTATCTGTCGGGGATATAGTAGTCAATGTTTGAGTAGTATTGTTGCAGAAACTTGTAGACGAGTGCCACAGCCGTGCATCCATCAACATCGTAGTCGCCATACACCAGGATGCGCTCCTTGCGCCCCATAGCCTTGTTCAAGCGGTCTACAGCCACCTGCATATCATTCATCAAAAAAGGGTCGTGCAGTTCTGTAAGCTGTGGACGAAAGAAGCGACGCGCCTCTTGTAGCGTTGTTATGCCACGGTCGAAGAGCAACTTGCCAAACACTGGATGTAGACCCAGTTGGTGCGCAAGTTCTGCTTCAGCCACCGCAACATCGGGCGCGGGACTTTCGTAGTTCCATTTGTAGTTCATGCTTATATATCATTTTTTTATTTGCTTGTTGAGGATAAACAGTGGTGCGGTATGATTTTCAGTTGAATAAAGCATCGCTTTGTAGAGTAAATGCGCAACACACCATTTTAACAAGCTAAGATATAAATAATATACGATATATGGGCTACTATTTGCGTTTTTTAAAAGTAGCTTTTTGTAAAATGTATATTATCTCAGCAAAAAGCAGCACCTCATCATGATGATACTACACAGAACGAGATGCTGCTTAATTATACTTACAGAGGTTTGTTCGCTTTGTTATTACTTAACCGTTGCACTCACTTTTTTCTTTCCAGCGGGAAATTGTGCATCCTTTTCAAAGTTAGGCGAATACTTGCCTGCAGGGAGGTCTGAGAGGACGAATGCATTGCATTTTCTTCCTGCCACAACCTTGTCGGTTGCTGCCGTTTTTACGGCTGTAGCAATCAAGCCTACGAGCGATCCCCAACCTCCGTTTCCACCTTTCACGCTGGTGTCTACGCTGATGTTTCCTTCGCGGTTGTAGAGTGTTTTGCCCGTTTTGGTCGAACGCAAAATATATTCAATCTTTACAGTAAGTGCACCTGCCAGTTTGCTTCTCTTCCACGATTTAATGATGGTAAACATGGCTGCATCTGCATTCAGCACGTTTCTGAATTGGGTTAAGTCTTTGTCAAGAAACATTTCGGCATCGTATGCACTCTCTTGTTGAAACATCTCCATCGTAAGATATGGTGAGAAAACATAGTAACCTTTTTCGCAAAGAGGCATATACATGGTGGTGTAAAAATAGTCCTTTGCCTCGGCATGAGTAGTTTGGTTAATAGGCGGCATAATGGCGATGGTAAGCGGTTTTTCGGCATACATCTCTGGGTATTGCTCGCCCAATGTTTTAGTGGCTGTACACGACACTAAGGATATAAGGATAAGAGCTAAAGCTAATAACTTGTTCATTTTTCGAGTTGTTTAATAATTCGCGAAATGTACTTTTCAGACTCTGGATAGAGTGCAATCTCTTTCTTTAAGAACGAGAGCCCCTCTTGCTTTTTGCCTGTTTTATAGAGCAAGTAGCCATACTCTGCATACATGCCTGGAGGCACTATGCCACGCAGAGCTTTTTGGTTTTCAACAAGTTTTTTGTATTGTTCAAGCACCTTTACTTGCAGTTCGTCTGTGTGTTTTTTGCTATACTGATAGGTGGCATCCTCATAGTCGTACCAAGAGTATAGAGCTTTGGTGCTATGAGAGGTGGCACACGAACTCAAGGCCAGTATAGCCACTGCAGCAACGATTATATTCTTTGTCATGGTAGTATGATTTGTTTAACTTCTTGTGTTGATAAAAACACCTTTTTTTGATAAATTATTTTGCCATCACACGTCACCTTTAGCGTACGGGCGCCTGTTGCCACACCATATTGGGTGCCTTTTCGGTTAGCTTGCTTTTGCTTTACCACTTTGGCTGCAAAGGGTTGAGCCTCGTCGATAGTCACCTGTATGTCTTTGCCAGCATATTTGTCGCCACTCACAAAGAGTAGGAATGCCATATCTTCTTTTCCGCTTTGTTGCGAAACGGGATAGTTGACCTTACAGCCCATTAAGAGCAAGGGTAAGACGAAAAGAATGAGTAACTTTTTCATTTATTTTCTTCAATTATAAACGTGCCCATGTTAGATGCATCGATCTTTTCTTGGCTGTTTAGTTCAACAAATGAGTATTCGGTTTCGGGGGTATCGCCGCCTGTTGATATAACTTTAATCGTTCCCACCGTTTTGCCAGGTAGGGTTATCATGATGCCTGTTTGCGGATTTTTCACCTTTTTCCCTTTGGTTTTTACGGCAAAGGTCATGCCCTCTTTGATGCCTTGGCTCTTGCCTCCTGCTATCAACACACCATCGTTGTCGCACGACAAGAAGTAGGTTTTCCACGGACTATTGGTACACTTGTTGATAATGTTTTCTACCAATTGTCCTATAGCCTCTGATATAGCCTTGTCGCTAAGGGTTGCGTCGTAACCAGCTTGTCCGCCCACGCCCATCGTGGTTTTGGTTGTAATTTCGGCCGAGCCTTTACCCTCGCCAGAGTAAATGATTAGACCGGTAGACACGTCTACTAAGCGCACAGCTACGGCAGCCTCAACGGTTTGTGTTTTTTGCGAAGAAAACACTCTATTCTTGCCTGTGTCCTTGCGGCCAAACTCTGTGATAGAGCCTATAATCATGTAGTCGGCACCGAGCGTTGATGCTACGTTTTCGCCTTTCTGACACTCGGCAAGTAAACTGTTAAGGTCGCTACGCTCTAAGAGTAAGAACTTGCCTGATGCTGCAAGTTTGGCCGACAGAATGTCGAGGGCTTGCTTGCCCATAGGGTCGTTTTCTTTGTCGTAAAAAATGCCCTTGCCATATTGCAATACTCTGTTAATTCTAATGTAATCGTTTGAAAATGAGAGAGTTAATTAACGT
>ERZ808240.413-NODE-413-length-57166-cov-34.671027_pt1 | contig 57166 bp, 52 predicted proteins | sample MGYA00521084_ERZ808240 | MGnify/ENA primary metagenome ERZ808240 (study PRJEB31516, sample SAMN03275571) | gut metagenome | biome: mammalia-associated habitat; material: feces | host: Papio cynocephalus | place: Kenya | collected 2012-08-06 ...
AAAAAAAAAAACGAGTCAAGCCCTTTTAAAGTGTACCAGCCAACAAACGCCCTTTCCAAACAAAAAGAAAGGGAACCCGCAGCACAGGTTCCCTTCCCGTTAAGCGTTTACACGCTTTTAAAACCGCATCCCGAGCCGCAAAAAGAGCGAGTGGAATTGCAGGTCCTTGTCGCGCCCAAAGTCGGACAGGTGTTTATCGCTAATAAACGCATAGGTGTAGCGGTATTCCAAGCCGGCGAACAAATCGCTGGAAATGTCATACTGCAAACCTAACCCCGCGTAAAAACCCGTACCCCATTTGTCCTTGCTGGAACGGTCGCTTGCCGTGTCGGTGGTGGTCTTCATACGCGCTTGCATCATCCCCCAGCCCATCGGCACATAAACGCGCCAATTATCCCACGCGTTTAAGGTGTAGCGCCCGCCCAAGGCAACAGAGTGCAAGTAGAAGTCCTTATAGTTGCGGGCAACGCCGTCTTTGTTGTGGCTCTTGGTGCCCGGGTGGAGCATCATATAATCAAGCCCCATTGCAAAGTTGGGCGTCATATTCCACAGCATATTCATATTTGCACCGAAGCCGTTTTTGGCGTAGCGGTCTTTGCGGTCGTCTTTATTAAACGTATAAGCCACACCACCCGCCACGGATACTTCCATTTTCCGCTCGTTCACGCGCGCGGCCTTGCTGGGCGTATATTCGTCATACAGCACCGCGTTGGTGGTGGTAGAACCCTTGGAGTTCGTAACCGTTTGCTCCATTACCCCATAGTCCGAAGTACCGCGTTTGTTGGTTTCGGACACTTTATACACATTTGTAGTAGTGGTACTGGCGTTCAGGCTGGGTTCGCCCTTCTTCAAGGACGCTTGGTTCGCTTTTTGCGTGGCCGCGGCACCGGCTTTATGTTGGTAAGCCGCACCGGACGATTTGCCCCCTTGGGCAGAAACGGACGAGGCACCCAATACCAGCGCCAACGCCGCAATTAATACAGTTTTCTTCATTTTTCCCCCTGTAAAATACTGCTGTTTGGTTACTGCTGCTACCCTTTCATTTTAAACAACGCTTCACCCCCGCGCAACCGCAAAAAGGGGTTAGTTTGCATAAAAAAACCCGGGTATCATTCCGGGCCGGATATATTTTTATAGACGCCTTATAACTTCTTTTGCCGAAGCGTTCCCTTGTAGGCATCTTCCCCCCACTCGCCTACATAGGCAAAACCTTTTTCCTCGTAATAGGCGTTAATTTTTTTCGCTCCGGCCTTACAATCCAGCCGTAAATAACACTTTTTATTTTCGCGCGCTTTTACCTCGGCTTTGCGCAGAAATTCAGCCCCTGCGCCCGGCTTATCCACCGCGGCGGCCAAGTTATGCACATACCACGCGGGGACTTTTTCATAATCTTGCCAGCGCGGGTCCTCATCTAGCAAAACGGCCGAGGCCACCAAGCGGGAGTCTTCAAACAAGCCCCACAACTGCCCCCGGCGGGCGGCCTGCTCAAAATACGCTAAATTATAATGGGATAAATAATGCGCGCGGGCCCATTGGTCAATGCCGTTGTTTTCAAACCAAGTTACGCGCTCCTCCACCAGTGCAAAAGCCTGCTTGGCCTGCGCCGGGGATAACTGAATAAAAGTAGTTGCCATATATTTATTATACCTTTTAGTATATATTTGACACATCACTCCCTATATGTTATGATATGAGTGTTCTAGAAAGAGCGGCTTGGCAACAAGCCGCTCTTTCCTTAATAAGGCTCTACAAAAGGAGTAGATATGAGAGACCCCAAAACCATTGAAGAAACCGTAGCCCGCGCCCTTGCCCAGCAAGACGTGGAACTGGTGGATTTAATCATCCAAAACCAAGGCAAAAAGAAACTTTTACAGTTTTTCGTAGATAAAACCGGCGGCGTAACGCTGGACGACTGCGGCGAACTGACCGACAAGATTGATTCCATTTTGGAAATGGAAAACTTGATTGACGGCGCTTACATTTTGGAGGTATCCTCCCCCGGTTTGCAACGCGTACTTAAAAAGCCCGCGCATTTTAAACGCTTCGTCGGCCAACGCGCCAAAGTTGTGCTTAAAATCCCGTTGGAAGGCCGCGGCAGTTTTACGGGCGTTATCGCCTCGGCGGACGACGACCACTTTGTGCTTGTTGACGGAACCAACCAGTTCCGCTTCGCGTACGACAATATCAAGAAGGCCAATCTGGACCCGGTCCTTGAATTTTAACCCCGCCGCGGTATTAAACCGGGCAACTATAAGGAGATTATCAAAATGGAAGGAAGTGCAAAAGATTTAGTTTTAGCGTTGGAAGGTTTGGAAAGAGAAAAAAACATCAAACGCGAAGACATTTTAAAAACGATTGAAGACGCCCTCGTCTCCGCCTTGCGCAAAAACTTGGGCAAAACCGCCCAAATTTCCGCCAAGATTGACGTGGAAAGCGGCTCTATTAAGGCGTTCCAAACCTTAAACGTGGTAGATGTGGTAACCAACCCGGAAATGGAAATTGACGTAGAAGGCGCAAAAAAATATTTAAAGGCCCCCAAAGCCGGCGACGTGGTAACCATTACCTTGGAAGTGGAAGATTTCTCCCGCATTGCGGCGCAAATCGCCAAACAAGTGTTAATCCAAAAGGTCCGCGGTATTGAACGCGACAACTTCTACAAAGAATTTAAACCCCGCGAAGGCGAAGTAATCACGGGTTCCGTGCGCCGCTTCTCCGACCGCGATATCATCGTAGATTTGGGCAAGGTGGAAGCCATTTTGCCGTATTGCGAACAAATCAAAAAGGAACGCTATGTAAACGGCTCCCGCGTAAAAGCCATTATTGCCAAGGTGCTTAACCAAAACGATTTGGCCAACATTGGCGATGACCCGGTTCTCTCCCGCTACAAATCCGCCGCGTTCAAAATGGACAAAGGCCAGCGTGGGCCTTACGTCATTTTGTCCCGCGCCAACGGCAAGTTCTTGGAAGAACTTTTTAAAGTGGAAGTACCCGAAATCAACGAAGGCATTGTGGAAATCAAAAACGTACAGAGAGACCCCGGCTTCCGCGCCAAAGTGATGGTAGCCAGCATTGACAGCAAGATTGACCCTATCGGCACTTGCGTCGGTATGCGTGGCATCCGTATCCGCGCAGTAATGAACGAACTTTCCGGCGAACGCATTGACCTTATCAACTATTCCGACGATATTTCCACCGTTATTATGAACTCTTTGGCCCCGGCCAAGGCTGATTTTGTAAAGATTGAAAGCCTGAGCGAAAAGAAGGCCACCGTTATCGTGCCGGACGACCAGTTGGCTATCGCCATTGGTAAAGATTGGCAGAACATCAAATTAGCCTCCAAACTCACGGGTTGGAACTTGGAAGTAAAGAGCGAATCCCAAAAAGCAAAGGAAGGCAAAGAAGCCACCGCCGCCGTACAGGCCACCTTGGCTGACGTAGAAGGTATCGGCCCCAAAATGGCGGAAGTCTTGCAGAAATCCGGCTTTACGACCGTAGAACAAATCGCCGCGTTGGACGTGGAACACTTGTCCACCGTGCAGGGCATCGGCGAGAAAACGGCCGCAAAAATTATTGAAGGCGCTAAAAAATATTTAGCGGACAAGTCCACGCAGGAGGAAACTAATGACGACAAAGAAAACAACTAATACAGACGAAGAATCCTCCGCAAAGAAGAAAACGGCCACTAAAAAGACGACCGCTAAAAAAGCAACCGCCAAAACGACGGCTGCCAAAAAAACGACGGCTAAAAAAACGACCGCTAAAACTACTGCCACCAAAAAGACGACGGTTAGAAAAACGCACGCCAAAACGACGACCGCTAAAAAAGCGGCCGCAAAACCCGTTGCCGAAGAAGTAAAAGCGGAAACCGTGCAAGCGGCCCCCGTTCAACCCGCGGTGGAAGCGAAACCCGCCCACCAGCCGGAACAAAAACCGACGGTAAAACCGGCCCCGGTTGAAAATACGCCGAAGCCGGCCCCAGTGGCTGCTGCGCCGAAACCCGCGCAAGTAACGGCTGCCCCTAAACCGGCACCCGTGCAACAACCTGCGCCGCAAAACAACCGCCCTGCCCCAGTGCAAAATAGCCGCCCGCAAGGGCAACAGAACGGCAGACAGCAAGGTCCGCAGGGCCAAGGTAACCGTCCGCAAGGACAGAATAGCCGTCCGCAGGACCGCCCGCAGAGCCAAGGTAGCCGCCCGCAGGGCCCGAGACACGGACATCATCATAACGAAGCCCCTGTACAAGCGGCTCCGGCCAACGACCCGAAAGTAATCCGCATTGTCGGTCTGCCCACGGTAAAAGAATTGGCCGAAAAGATGAACATCAAAACGAACGATTTTATCAAAAAGTTAATGATGATGGGCATCTTCGCCACGATTAACCAGCGCTTGGAAAAAGATATGTTGGAACTGATTGTGGACGAGTGCGGCTTTAAGGCGGAACTGGCGGAAGAAGATTTAAGCAAAGAAACCGTCGCTCTTATGGAAACGCCGGACGATCCGGCCTCGTTAAAACCCAGAAGCCCGGTTATCACCATTATGGGCCACGTGGACCACGGTAAGACCAGCCTTTTGGACGCTATCCGCAAGTCCAACGTCGTCGCGGGTGAAGCGGGCGCCATTACGCAGCACATCGGCGCGTACCGCGTAACCACGCCGCGCGGCACCCTGACGTTCTTGGATACCCCCGGGCACGAAGCCTTTACGGCAATGCGTGCGCGTGGGGCGCAGGCCACGGATATCGTGGTACTCGTCGTGTCCGCCACGGACGGCATTATGCCGCAGACCATTGAGGCTATGGAACACGCCAAAGCCGCAGGGGCTCCTATCATTGTGGCAATTAACAAAATTGACCTTCCCGGCGCCAACCCGGACCGCGTCAAGCAGGACTTGGCCGCCCGCGGTTTAGTGCCTGAAGAGTGGCAGGGCAACACCATTTATGTAGAAATTTCGGCTAAAAAACATATCAATATTGATAAACTCTTGGAAATGATTTCCTTGCAGGCCGAAATGATGGAACTCAAAGCCAACCCGGACCGCCCGGGCGTGGGTGTAATTTTGGAAAGTAAACGCGATAACAAACGCGGCGTTGTAGCCACCGTACTCGTACAAAAGGGTACAATGAAGGTCGGCGACCCGTTCCTCGTGGGCACCAACTATGGCCGCATCCGCGCGCTGATTGACGAAAATTCCCAACGCTACCAAAAAATCGGCCCAAGCGTTCCTGCGGAGATTTTAGGTATCAACGGCGAACCGCCGCAGGTAGGCGATACGCTCTACATTATGGAGAGCGAAAAGGAAGCCCGCTACGCCGCCGAAAAGCGCAAACTGGCGCAAAAAGAAGACTCCCAAGCGCACCGCAAACAAGTTTCGTTAATGAACTTGGCGCAAAAGGATGAAAACGGCAACCGCGTCAAAAAGTTGAGCCTTATCTTAAAGGCCGACGTACAGGGCTCCATTGAAGCCATTAAAGACGCGCTGTTACGTATTCCGTCCGACGAAGTGGAACTGGATATTATCCTTTCTGCTCCGGGCAATATTAACGAGTCCGATATTTTGCTTGCTAAGGCCAGCAACGCGGTGGTAATCGGTTTCCACGTGGACGTAGAAAACAAAGCCCACGCCGAAGCCGAACGCGAAGGCATTGAAATCCGCCTTTACACCATTATCTTTGAACTGTTGGAAGATATCAAGGCCGCTATGGAAGGCTTGTTGGAACCCGACGTGGTGGAAACGGTTGTAGGTACGGCCACCATTAAAAAGGTAATGAAACTCAGTTCCGGCTTGATTTCCGGCTCGCTCGTAGATAGCGGTAAAGTAGTCCGCGGCTACGAAGTGCGCGTAAAACGCAACGGCGAAGAAGTGGGCCACGGTAAAATCGGCGGCTTAAAACGCTTCAAGGACGACGTAAAGGAAGTTGAAAAAGGATATGAGTGCGGTATCTTGATTGAGGGCTTCAAGGGCGTAGCCGAAGGCGACGTGATTGAATGCTTCCGCAAAGATAACGTAACGCGCAGAATTAAGATGTAATCTTAATTCAAGCACAAGCCGCGAGTATCATTTAAGCATTGAAGCCCTGCCCCTTGGCGGGGCTTCTTTATGCTCGCGGATTGTAACGCGCAGAATTAAGATGTAATTTAATTCAAGCGCAAGCCGCGAATATCATTTAAGCATTGAAGCCCTGCCCCTTGGCGGGGCTTCTTTATGTTCGCGGATTGTAACGCGCAGAATTAAGATGTAAATCTTAATTCAAGCACAAGCCGCTTAAACGCATTGAAAACCCCAAAGCGTAAGCCGAGGGGTTTTCTTATGCCTAAATTTTCGCACAAACTCTGCTATAATGTAAGTATGAAAAAATTACTCGTTATTTTTACGGCTTTGTTTTCGCTGGCGGCCTGCCACTCGGCCCCCAAAACAGCAGAAAGCCAAGAACCCCAAAACCGCACCTTAATTATTTTTTATGATGCCCAAGTAGGCAAAGAGCCTCTTTTTAAGGCCGCGCAAAAGTACGGCTCGGAAATTATTTACGATTATAAAAACTTAAACGGCGCCGCCCTGCGCGTGCCCGATAACAAAACGCCCGCAAAAGCCATAAAATATTACAAAAAAGTGCCGGGCGTACTGTCCGTGGAAATGGACAAACGGGCTTATTTAATGTAAAAGCCCCCGGCCGGGAACTTTACCCGGGGCTAAATATTTACTAAAATATATCAATGAAGCCTTTTCCTATTATTGTTTCTTCGCCCTCCGGGGCAGGTAAAACTACGATTGTAGATGCGGTCTTAAAGCGCGACAAATCCGTTTCGCGCGTGATTACCGCCACCACCCGTGCGCCCAGAACCGGCGAAAAAGACGGCGTGGACTACCACTTTTGGACGATTAAACAATTTGAGCAGGCCATTAAAAAAGGCCAAATGTTGGAGTGGGCCCAAGTGCATACGCACTATTACGGGATTCCCAAAAAATCGGTGGATGACCTGATGAAGAAAGGCATTTGCCCCATTTTGGTAATTGACGTGCAGGGCGCACGCACCGTAAAAGCCCAATACCCGGATGCGGCCACCGTGTTTATCGTGCCGCCGAGTTTAAAGGAACTTAAAAACCGCATTTTGCGCCGCAACGACAATACGCAGGATATTGAAATCCGCTTGGAAACGGCCAAAAAAGAAATGCAGGAACTGGACCGCTACGACTACGCCTTGCTCAATGACGAACTGGCCGAGGCCGTGGATAAAATGGCCGGAATTGTAGCCGCGGAACAATGCCGCGTATGCAGACAAGATTTAAAAATTAAAAATCTAAAATAAAACTTGCGAGGGATAATATGTCTTTTAAAAACGACAAAGAATTTGATGCCAAACTTATGAACTTTGACGGCGACCGCTACGACGTAGTCGTCTTGGCATCTATGTGGGCCAAAGAACTCAAAAAGAAAGATGAATACAAACATCAGCCCAACGCCGTCGTTATCAAAGTGGCGCTGGACGACATTTTGTCCAACCGCGTTTCCAAAGAAGAAGTTTTAACCGTGAGCAAGAAGAACCTGGAAGCCGAACTCAAAGCCCAGGAAGAAGCCCGCAAAGAAGCGGAACGCAAAGCCAAAGAACCGATGAAACTGTAATATGGCCCAGGATTCGCTGCGCCGCTTGGCAGGAGAATTAAAACGCTTTATTGCCAACCAGGAAGAAGACGAATTTATCTTAACGGCCGCGCCCCAGCGCGCGGCCGCTGTTTTACCGTCTAATCCCGCCCCGCAGACCAACCCCTTGCCAAAAATGCCGGAAGGCGAAACCCTGACTGTGGAATTTACCCGCAAGCCCCAAAGCATTATCCCCCCGGCGGTTGCTGCTCAACCGTCCGCCGAAGCCGCACAGCCGGCCAACACACAAGAAACTTTGCCCGGGAGCCTTATGACCACCGCCGAAAAAACCGCCGCACTAGCAGAACTTGCCGAAACCATTAAAGCCTGCACCCGCTGTCCGCTGGGTTCCTCGCGCTTAAACGCAGTACCTGGGGAAGGCAATGTGGACGCCGACCTTATGTTTGTGGGCGAAGGCCCGGGTTTTGACGAAGACCGCCAAGGCCGCCCGTTTGTGGGCCGCGCCGGGCAGTTGTTAGACAAAATGATTGCCGCTATGGGCTTAAAGCGCGAACAGGTTTTCATCGCCAACATTGCCAAATGCCACCCGATGACGGACCCGCTTCACCCCGAAAAGCACGGCAATGACCGCGCGCCAAACGCCGCGGAAATCGCCTGTTGCCGCAAATATATTGAAAAACAAATTTCCATTATCTGCCCCAAATACGTAGTGGCGCTGGGCGGCGTATCGGCCAAGGCGCTTATTTCGGACGCCAAATCCTTAGGGGCCCTGCGCGGCAAATTTTACGATTTGCGTTTAGACAGCGTTCAATTACCCCGTCCCGTCAAAATTTTGGCCACCTTCCACCCCGCCGCCCTGTTGCGCAACCCCGGCTGGAAAAAAGACGCTTGGATTGACCTGCAAATGGTAATGGCCGAACTGGGTTTAAAAGGCGCCGCCAAATAATCCTTTATGTACTGCAAAGTTGTGTTTGACGTACCGCTGGACCGCGATTTTGACTACTTGGTGCCCGATGAACTGGCCGCCAAGGTTGCACCCGGCGTGCGTGTAACGGCTCCGTTTGGCCGCGTGCTGACGGGCGGGATGGTTGTGTCCGTGAGCGAGGTCCGCACCGCGCCCAAGGATATGAAGTTAAAGGAAATCGCCTCGGTAGTGGACGAACGCCCCCTGTTCGGCTCCGACTTATTCCCGCTGACCCGCTTTATGAAGACCCATTGGGGCTGCCCCGTGGGGCAAATCCTTTTTGCACTCGTTCCCCCGCAGCCCTATTTTAAGGTGGATAACGCCCCGGTTTCCGTGCATATTGACATCAAAACGCCCGCTTTTACGCTGACAAAATCCCAGCAAAACGCCTTAAACACCGTCCGGTCGTTCCCGGCCTACGAATTTCACCCGGTGCTCTTTAACGGACCGTCCTATACAGGTAAAACGGAAACCGTTTTGCGCCTGGCTGGCGACGTACTGGCCGGATACGGGCAAACCTTAATCACCGTGCCCGATATTGCGGCGGCGCGGCAGTTCATTGCCGAGGCCGAAGCCCGCTTTGGGGCGAATAATGTATTTTGCTGGCACAGCCGGATGCTGTTATCCAAAAAGAAGAAATACTTTTCCGCCATTTCCAACGGTCTGCCCTGCGTGGTGATTTCCACCCGCTCCGGGGCTTTACTGCCCTTTAAAAACCTGCGCCTGGCCGCCGTATTGGACGAAGGCGACGACAACTATAAGCAAGAGGAAAACAAACCCTACTACCACCTGCGCGATTTATTAATGTTCCGCGCTAAGGCACACGGGGCGGTGCTGGTTTTTGCGTCCGCCACGCCCAGCGTGGAAATGCTGAAAATGGTGCAGGATAAACAGGTTTTGCAAATCCCGTTTACGGAAGCGGTACCCGGGCACAATTTCACGCCCCAAATCAAAATTACCGATAAAAAAGGCGAAAAAAGCCGCTTTTTGTCCGACTTTTTGGTTAGCCAACTGGCTGAAAACCTACAAAAAAAGGAAACCTCTCTTTTAATTTTAAACCGCCGCGGCTACTCCACCGCTTACTATTGTTTAAACTGTGGCGCATACGCCAAGTGTAAGAAATGCGGGGCTATTTTATCGCGCGAAAACACGCCCGAACACGGCGACCGCCTGGTTTGCAAAAAGTGCGGGCATACGGAGACCTTACAGCAGGAGTGCCCCCAATGCCACAACCTGATTTTTAAATCCCGCGGCGGCGGCACGCAAAAAATCGTTACCGAGGTGCAAAAACTCTTTCCCAAGGCAAAACTCCTGCGCTTGGATTCGGACACCTTAAAGACTAAGGCGGGCCAAGGGTTTGAAGCCTTAAACGCCCTAAAAAGCGGCGCGGCGGACATTATTGTCGGCACGCGGCTGGCCTCCGGGGCGTTGCGTGGGGCCAAGGTAACACTAGCCGCCGTATTGGATGCGGAACTGGAACTGGACGGGCCGGATTTCCGCGCGTCCGAAAAGTACGGGCAAATGCTCTTTGGGCTGCGCGGGCATTTATCGGGCGTGGCGGACGGACGCCTGATTATCCAGGCCGCCGACAAAGAAGCCTACGATTATTCCCCCCTCTTGTCGGGCGATTATAACGGCGCCGCCGAAACAGAACTGCTCCTGCGGGAAAGTTTTTCCTATCCGCCCTATACGCGCCTAATTAAGGTGCTGATTAAGGCAAAGGATACGGCCCTTTTAAACGCTGAAACCGCCCAAATCAAGCGTTTGGGCTACAACCGTGCCATAGAGGTCTTGGGGCCCGTGTGGTGCGCCAAAAAGACGGATGTATTAAAAAAGCAATATTTGCTTTTTAAAACGGACGAAGCCCGCTGGCTGGATTTGCTGGCGGTGCTGGATTCCTACGCACCCGCCAAAAAAGTTACAATAAAGGTAGCGGCGGACCCGTACGATTTTTATTAAGGAGGGAATTATGGGATTTTTTGGAAGATTGCCTAGACTTGGTTATTTGCTCCGCTTGTGCATTACCGGCGTGTTTTACGCGCTGGGCGGACTGCTTGTACATATTGGGTTGCCGGGTGAGGGCACCTCGCTCTTTGGCCTGCTTTGTATGTTCTTTGGAAGCGGATTTGTACTTTTGGCGTTTTTGATGTGGTGGTTTGCCACCGTGCGGCGGTTCCACGATATGGATTTATCCGGCTGGTGGTTTATTTTGGCCCTGATTTTTCCGCCCATTATTACGCTGGTGCTGTGTTTGTGGCCGGGCACACGCGGATATAACCGTTTCGGCTCGCCTTGGTATTAACTTTTTTCCGCCCGGCATATTACCGGGCGGTTTTAGTTTGTATATGGTAAAATATAGAGGATAACCCGTTTTTATATTATGGAGAAAACAATGACTTTGGATGAACAAATCAACTTTTTAACGCGCGGCTGCGTGGACGTGGTGTCCAAGGCGGACCTCGCAAAAAAATTAGAAAGCGGCAAAACCTTAAAGGTAAAACTCGGCTGCGACCCGACGTCTGCCGACCTGCACTTGGGGCACAGCGTGGCCCTTTCGCTCTTGCGCAGATTTCAGGATTTAGGCCATAAGGCCGTGCTCGTCATCGGTGATTTTACCGCCGCCGTGGGCGACCCCTCCGGCCGCGACTCTACCCGCCCCGTCTTGCCGCGCGAAAAGATTTTGGAAAACGCCAAAACCTATACCGAACAAGCCTTTAAAGTATTGGACCCGTCCAAGACCGAAATCCGCTTTAACAGCGAGTGGTTAAACCCCTTTGTAACCGGGAAGGATTTGCTCCAAACCTTGCAAAAAGTAACTGTGGCGCAGGTGCTGGAACGCGACGATTTCAAAAAACGTATGGCTTCGGGCAACCCCATCAGCCTTTTGGAAGTGTTATACAGTTTATTCCAAGGGCAGGATTCCGTGGCCTTGCACGCCGATGTGGAACTGGGCGGAACGGACCAGATTTTTAACCTGTTGGTAGGCCGCCAGTTGCAAAAGAACAACGGGCAGGAACCGCAGGTTGCCATTACGGTACCGCTCTTGGTGGGCTTGGACGGCGTGAAAAAAATGTCCAAATCCTACGGCAACTATGTGGGACTAAACGACGAGCCCAACGATATGTTCGGCAAGTTAATGTCTATCCCCGACGAATTAATGCCGATGTATTACGAACTTTTAACGTCCGAAAATATGGACGAAATCAAAGCAATGCACCCGATGGCCGCCAAAAAGAAATTAGCGGGCATTATGGTTACGCGCTTCCACGGTGAGGACGCCGCCAAGGCCGCGCTGGAAAACTTTGAGAAAGTCTTCTCCAAAAAGGAACTCCCCACGGATATGCCCGAATTTAAAGCCGAGGACGGCGCGCTCCTTTCCGCCATTATTTTTGCGGCGGGTGCGGCGCAAAGCAAGAACAAAGCCCGCGGCCTTATTGAACAAGGCGCCGTGCGCTTAAAAGGCGAAAAGGTGCCGCAGGACGGTCCCTTACACTTTGAAGCGGGCGACGTTTTGCAGGTAGGCAAACGCCATTTCTTTAAACTGGTTAAATAATGAAAAAATTCCTCTTGCTTTTAATCTTTTTTTTCTGCCTGGCAATCGGTGGTTGCTGGGCGGTAAAAACTTGCTTTTTAAGCAAGGGGAAATTAGTTGTAGTAACCATTGAACCGGGCGCCAGCGGCTCCGCAGTAGCAAAAACACTTAAAGAAAAGGGCATTATCAAAAGCCAATTTTTCTTTAAACTGATTTTGCGTTTAACCTCTTCCGCGCGCGATTTAAAGGCCGGACGCTTTGACCTGCGGGAAAACACCTCGTCCTTTGAGGTTATCAACTGCATTAAAAGCGGCAAATGCACCCATTATGAAAAAGTAACCGTCTTGGAAGGGTGGAGAAGCGAGGAAATCGCCGAAGCATTGGCCGAGCGCAATATTACGGACCCGCACGCGTTTTTGGATATCGTCCGCCAAAAGGATTTGGAAGGCTACTTATTCCCCTCCACATATTTATTCGCCGAAAACACCCCCGCGCAAAAGGTGGTGGACGAAATGTTGCAGCAGTACCGCAATAACATTTCGCCGCTCTTTAAACAATACAAAACGGACTTAACCGAAAAACAGGTTTTAACGGTGGCCTCTATTGTGGAACGCGAAGCCATTGTGCACGACGAACGCCCTAAAATTGCGGCCGTCTATTTAAACCGCTTCCGCATTGGCAAACGCTTGGAAGCCGACCCGACGGTGCAATACGCGCTGGGATTTAATTTAAAGGAAAACCGCTACTGGAAAAAGGGCCTGACGTATTCGGACCTGCGGACCAAATCCCCCTACAACACCTACCGCAACGCGGGGCTGCCCCCGGGGCCGATTTGTAACCCAAGCAAGGAATCCGTACTGGGCGTGCTCAACCCGCAACCCAACTTTGAAGCGCTCTACTTTGTGGCAGACCACGGCGGGCGGCACGTCTTTTCCCGCACGTTTGACGAACACCGCGCGCACATCCGCCGTATCCGCGGCAAATAATTAGCCTTTACAACTATCCCCCGCAAGTGCTACGATACCCAAAAGGGATACTTTCCCGGGGGAGTGCACTATGCAAAAAGCAAAATTACTCAAAATTTATGTCAGCAGTACGGACACGATTAACCACGTCCCGCTTTACGAAATCATCGCCCAAAAGGCGCAGGAATTTGGATTAGAGGGCGCGACCGCACACCGCGCGATGTTAGGCTTTGGCCCCAGCACTAAGTTGCGCTCGGCGCATTTTTTGGAACTGGTGGAAAAGTACCCGGTACTGATTGAAATGGTGGACGAACCCGCCAAAATTGACAATTTTGCCAAGGCCATTGAACCCGTGCTAAACAGCCAGCCCAAGGGGTGCTTAATGCTGGCGCAAGACATTGAGGTTTTATTTAAAAAGCACGGCACCAAGGTTCAATAGCGGTTCACCGTGTTTTCTGATTAGGTTGTAAGTTCTTGCCGTCATCCTGGAAAGTCGTAGTCCAGGATCTGTCGTTATTAAAAAAGAGGAAAACAACAGATTCCCGAACGCTCCGCGCCGGCAGACACTCGGAAATGACGACTTTATGAAAAAAGAGGTCATCCTGAATTTAGTTCAGGATCTACTGATTGTGTTGTTGTTTGTTGCTATTGAACCTTGACAGCAAACTACCCAAGATGTAGATTCTGAAACAAGTTCAGAATGACCTCTATTTTTATATAGCCTTCCGACACTTTGCCCACAAAAAAATCCCCGATACATAATGTACCGGGGATTTTTTTAACTACTTGTAGAACTATTTGATTTCGCCTTGGGCATTACCGTTAGCAATAGATTTGCACATAGCGGTTGTCGTAGTTGAAGTATCAGTAGCAGTCTCTTTGCACTTGCGGGTAATAGCACCGTTATTAATATTTAATACAATAGCATATTTATTATCACCCGAGGTAATCGCCGTACCTCCATTGGCACGTGTAGCATTTGCGGTGAAAGTAGTCGCCGAAGCAGCCGTAGCCGTTATCACAAAGTTCTTCGTGTTAACCGTAGAAACGGTATCAGAGCCCACACCTGGCAACTGAATATCCAACAGGCTCAAATCCGTCGTATAACTGCCCGTGCTCATTTTATAAATTTCTTCGGCATTGGCCAAGTTACCCAAGAGGGTAATGGCTTCCGTCGCGCGGGATTTTTCCACCGCTTTGGTGTATTGCGGCAACGCCACAGCGGACAGAATCCCGATAATCAACACTACTACCAAGAGTTCAATTAACGTGAAACCTTTCTTCATAATATTCTCCTATTGTCTTTTTTCCGCGCGCCCAAACGCGCTACCTAAATAGTTTAAATATATTTGAAAGCAATTTCAAGTATTTTTTTGCCTTAAAAACCAAAATGCTATAATAAAGTATATGATAGACAGAATCAAACGTTTGGAAACCCTTTTTTTAGAAGAGATTAACACTCTCATCACCAAAATGGCCGCTAATGGCGATTTTGGCGGCTTTGTAACCATTACGGCGGTGCGCCTGTCCAAGGATTTGGCCAACGCTAAGGTGTATTTTTCCGTCTTCGGTTCCCCCGAGGACAGAAGAAAAACGCAAGACGCCCTTTCGCTTTTGCGCAAGGAAATCGGCGCTGACCTGCGCGGACGCTTACACTTAAAACGTATTCCTTCCTTTACGTTTGAATACGACGACACGCCGGAAAAAGCCTCCCGCGTGGAAGCCATTTTTCAAGTAATTGAAAAGGAAAAACAAAATGGAAAATAGAGAAGCGAGCCTGGAAAAAATTTGGCAAGCCGTGCGCGCCGGAAAGAAATTTTTCATCGCCGGGCACTTAAACCCGGACGGGGATTCCTTAGGCAGCACGCTTACGATGACCTCGCTTTTGGAACGCTTGGGCAAAGAGGTATATGCCTACTGCGCGCCCGCTATCGGAAATGATTTAAAATTTCTGCCGGGACTCTCTAAAATCCACGTCGGCGTTCTGCCGGAAAACCCCGATTTTGACACCGTTATTTTACTGGAATGCTCCGACCGCAAACGCGGCGGCGATTTGGAAAGCGTACTCAGCCAAGCCAAAACGCTGATTAACATTGACCACCACTTGGTGAGCGACGATTACGGCGACCTGAATCACATTGATTCCGTGGCTTCCTCCACCGCTGAAATTATTTTCCAATTTTTTGAAGCCTCCGGCGAGGATAATTTGCTCCCTACGCCCGATGAGGCCACCTGCCTCTATACCGGCTTGGTTACCGACACGGGGCGTTTTGTCCACTCCAACACCACCGCCGAAGCCCTGCGCGTGGGCTCCGCCTTGGTAGCCTTGGGGGCGGACGTAAACCAAATCAACCAAGTGATTTACTTTACCAAATCTTACATTGAGTTAAAACTCTTGGGCCGCGCGCTGGAAAAAATGGAAATGCGCTTTGACAATAAGTACAGCCAAATTATTCTTACGCACCACGATTTTGAAGCCTTTGGCGCTACTCCCGCCCAAACGCAGGGGATTGTCAGCCAACCGACGATGATTCCCGGCGTGGAGGTTTCCGCCCTTATTAAAGAGGAGCCGGACAAGGTGTCCGTCAATTTGCGTTCCCGCGGAAGCGTGGACGTGAGCCGTATCGCCCAAACCTTTGGCGGCGGCGGGCACGCGCGGGCCTCGGGCTTTAAAGTTACGGGCAAGAACGTAGCACAAGTGGCCGACGAACTGGCCGAAGTGGTATTAGATGTCGTTAAAAAACTTGCCTGAACCGCAGAAGAGCGGCCTTTTGCTGATTGATAAACCGGCGGATTTTTCTTCGCACGACATTATTGCCGTGTGCCGCCGGGTTTTAAAAACCAAAAAAATCGGCCACAGCGGCACCCTGGACCCAATGGCCACTGGGCTTTTGATTTTGCTTATCGGGCGCGAAGCCACCAAACAACAAACCGCCTTTTTAACCCTTTCCAAAACTTACTGCGCCGTATTAAAACTGGGCACGGAAACCGACACCTGGGACGCACACGGCGACGAGGTAAACCAACTCCCCGTTCCTCCGCTTACCCAAGCGCAAGTGGAAGAAGCCGCAAAAAAACTTTCCGGCCTTATCCGCCAGCCGATTCCGTTTTTCAGCGCCAAAAAAATCGGCGGCGAGCATATGTACGAACTCGCCCGCAAAGGCAAAGAAATGGAACGCCGCTACAACGAAGTTTCCGTGGAGTGGCGCAAAGTTCAACTGACCAAGCCGGACGAAATTGAATTTACCGTACATTGCTCGTGCGGCACTTATGTACGCTCGCTGGGCTTTTTGCTTGCGCAAAAACTGGGTACGACAGGGCATTTAACCGCTTTAAGAAGGCTTGAAATCGGCCCGTACAGCGTGCAAAACGCCTTTGACGGCAACTTGTTAAAGGGCTGTGAAACCGCCGCGCTCTACGCGCACGTGGAGCCCGTAAACGTATGAAACGCAAACATTTTATCACTATCGGCACTTTTGACGGCGTTCACACCGGGCACCGCCATTTGTTCAGCCATTTGGAAACCTTGGCCGCCGGGGCTTTGTTAAAGCCGCTAGCTCTTTATTTTCCGCTCCCCCCCAAAACATTGCTTTCCGAACACCCGGAAATGAGTGTTCTAACCTTGCCCAAAGAAAAAAAGCGGCTCTTGAAAGCGGCGGGGCTACCCGCAGAAGCGCTTGATTTTAAAGTATGCCGGGATATGCCCGCGCAGGATTTTTTTGGGCAGACCTTGCTTGAAAAGTACCAAATGGGCGGGCTCCTTGTCGGACCGGACTTTGCCTTTGGGAAAAACCGCCAAGGCGGGATAGATTTTTTACGCGCGGAGTGCGCCAAATATAAAATCCCCTTTTCTGTGGCGGATTTTTACCGTGCGGGCGGAGAGAAAATTTCCTCCTCGCTTATCCGCAAGGTACTGGCACAGGGAGACATCAGGCTGGCTAATACGCTGTTAGGCCGGCCGTATGAACTTTCCGGCGTGGTGGTAAAGGGCCACAAATTAGGCCGCAAATTGGGCTTTCCTACGGCTAATTTGGATACGGGCATTTACAAGATTTTGCCGCTGGGCGTATTTGCTGTAAAGGTACGCGTAGGGCGCAAACTCTACGACGGATTTTGCAACATCGGCTTCCGCCCGACCGTCAACACGCTGCACACCGTTTTGCCGCTGGTAGAGGTGAATATCTTTGATTTCCGCCAAAGCATTTACGGACGCCAAATAACCATTTGGTTTGCGGACAAACTGCGCGAGGAAACCAAGTTCAGCGGATTAGAAGCATTAGTCAGCCAATTAAAGCAGGACCGCGAGGAAGCCCGCAAAAAACTGCAAGGCTTTTTGGTGCAACAACCAATCTAACAAAAAATACCACAATAAAAATAAAAGTCATTCTGAACTTGTTTCAGAATCTACCTCTTGGGTAGTTGTCGTCATCCTGGAAAGTCAGCCGACGCGGAGCGTTCTAGGATCTGTTGTTATTAAAAAAGGAAAACAACGGATACTGGACAGAAACATTCCAGTATGACTTTCTTAAATAACAACCACTACGTTCCTGAAACCCCGCGGGCCGCCAGTTTAGGATGACCTTTTTTGATAGGGCACGCCCCAGTAAGTTTAAAACCCTGGGATAACTTTTTATTTGCCTTCTTTTCACTCCATTAAAAAACCCCGCGCTTGGCGGGGCTTTTTATTCACTAAAACAACTTATCTTATTCAGCGTCTTCCTCGTTATAATTGCGCACAAAGAGCACAATATACGCCAGCCAAGTGGCCCCGAAAAAGATAAAAAAGCAGTAGGAAAACCACCACAACTTATTAAGCGGGTTGTAATCCGTCATAAGGGAATCCCATAACAGGGAACCCAAAATTACCGCCAAGTACCCCCACACGCACAGCGCCAGGAGTTTTAACAATGAGTCAAACGTGCCGACGATAAAACCCTTTTCGGCATACGGTTTTTTTAAATAAGAAATAATCGCTTGCATAAAACTATTCTATTCTCCCTTTATTAAATTGTCAAGTTATTGCTGCATTGCCGGGTCCGTGGCGTTATAGCCAAAGCCTTGGTCAGAGGCTAATGTCGGGTCCGTAAAGCCGGCTGGGGCGGCGCCGTCTGCGCTATATGCGGGGGTAGCCGCGTTCAGGTCCGCTTCAAAATCGTTGCCGGAAGAAGTAGCCGTTTGCGTGGAATAGGTTTCCGGCATATAGTTGGGGTTATACGCGTCCGGCGCGTTGTTTGCCTGCGGGGTTACGGAATAGGCCTGCGCCAATTCGTCCGGCTCTGGCTGCTGGGCAACCTCTTTCATATAGCGTTTGGCCTTGGTTTGGCGCGCCAAAAGGCCCGCCTTGGTTTCGTTAGCCAAGGTTACTTTTTGCTCTGCGGACATTGTGCGGGCCGGCTTTTCCTGCGCGGCTTTGGCTTGTTGTTCGGCCTGCAAGAGTGCCTGTTTTTTCTGCGCTTCTTCCAGCGCGATTTTTTCCTGCTCGCTTAACGTATCATTTGTGAAAGCGGGGAATTTGGACGTATCCACATAATTTTGCGAAACGGCTACGCCGTCTTTATCAAAATACACTTGCTTGCGCTGTTTTTCAGCCTCGGTTGAGGCGTCAGCGGGCTTGGCGGACGAAACGCCGTAATACACCACTTCCGGCCCCGGGGCAACAGGCGCGGCCTGTTCCGGCGTTAAGCAATATTGCACGCGCTGGCGGGTAGTAGCGTCTTGGTGCGCATCCACGCGGGTTTCGCAAGTGGAAGCGCAAAACGCCGGCAATGCGGCGCTAAAAAGCACAAAAAAAGAAGCGAAGGTTTTTTTCATATTTATCTCCGTACCTTTATGATAGTACATTTTGGGGCGTTTTGCACGAAAATCAGCCCGATTTTTCCCCATACAATTGGGCTGGGTTCAAAATCTACGAAAAACGCCCTCTGCTAATGCAAAGGGCGTAAAAAATGTCACCGGGTGGGCTCGAACCACCGACCTAGCGCTTATGAAACGCTCGCTCTAACCAACTGAGCTACGGTGACGTAAATCTTGTATATTTATTATAACAAAACAAACACCGTTTGCGCAAACTTTTTTATTTTCCCGTCGGAGAAATGCTTAATCCACCATTGAATAAATATTCAGTTTTTCGGGAATTTTGGCGCTTTTGGCGGTGTTAAAATCCTTTTCCGCCAAGTCTGTTTTGCCCATTTTCATATACACGGCCCCGCGCGCGTTGTACACCTCGGCCGCCGGGCGCAGGTTAATCACAGACGTATAATCCCGCACGGCATCTTCGTAGCGGTCCAGCATAAAGTTCACACCGCCACGGCTGAAAAAGATTTCCACCTTGTCCGGCTTTAAACTGGAAGCCAAATTCAGCACGCTTAACGCGTTTTCAAAATCCCCCTTGGCCGCCAAGGTGCTGGCGTAGGCGGTATAAGCGTCCACCTGATAGGGGTTATCTTGCAGGACACGCAAAAAATCCTTTTCTGCCAAGTCGTATTCGCCTAAAAAGAAATACACCGACCCGCGCGAAGCGTATCCCTCCAAGTTATCCGGGTTTAATTTTAACGCTTGCGTATAGGCCTTAATGGCTTTATTCGCGCGGCCGTCTTTAAAATACCCGTCGCCGCGAAGTAAATATTCGCTAGACGTGGGCAGGGTGGTACACGCCGCCACCAGGAAAGGGAACAGGAATAAAAGTTTCTTCATAGTATCCTCCTAGATGCCAAAATTATAGCACATTGGGCCCATTTTTTTCTAGGTACTTATTTTAAAAAAAATAGGTCCAAAGACCCTGTTTTTAGGTCCCTGTAAGTGGTAATCTATTAATATAGAAGACGATTTCCTTTTCATCCAAACCGCAGTAGTCCCAAACCCTGCTACTGCGGTTCCCCTTTTTATATAAGGCAAATGCTATAATAAGTATATGAAAACGCCTAGAATTTCCCTTTTTATTATTGCTAAAAACGAAGAATCAAAAATTGCCAAGTGCATTTTAAGTACGCGCGGACTGGTGAGCGAGGTAATCGTCGTCAATTCCTTATCCAAAGACAAAACTTCCCTCGTCTGCCGCGAACTGGGCGCGCAAGTATATGATCGCGCCTTTGACGGGTTTACCTCGCAAAAGAACTACGCCCTTTCCAAGGTAACGGGCGACTGGGCCCTAAACTTGGACGCGGACGAAACGCTATCGCCCGAACTAAAAGAAGAAATCGCCCAAGCCGTCAAAAACCCGGCCTTTGCGGGTTATGATATCCCCTTTTGCAACTACTTTTTAGGCAAAAAAATGCGTTTTAGCGGCCTAAATAAAGAAACCCACCTGCGCCTGGTCAAAACAGGAAGCGCCAAATATGTGGGCGGACTTGTGCACGAGGGGCTAGATGTTAAGGGCAAAATCGGACGCTTGAAAAACGCCATTAACCACTATTCCTACGACACCATTGAAACCTATTTCCGCAAATTTAACCGCTACACCTCCTTGGCGGCGGAACAAATGTACAAAAACGGCAAACGCTTCTCACTTATTAAAGTAGCGTTTACGCTTCCGTTTGAATTTTTTAAACGCTACATTTTAAAGTTGGGTATCTTTGACGGCGTGCGCGGGCTGTTTTGGGCCGCGTTTTCCACCTTTTATGTGCTGGTTAAAAACGCCAAACTTTGGCAATTACAGGAGCAAAAAGAAAAATGACCGTGTGTTTGCTGGCTTTGCTTATTTTGATAGTGTTTTTATTTTGGCGTTTCCCGGTACTGCGCAAAACGTGGTATCTGCCCTCCAGAAAGGGCTTTGTGGCGTTAATGTATCACCACGTTGGCGTGTTGGACGACCCCGCAGAACAGCAATATCCCTTTACTATGCGCCCGGAAATGTTGGAGCGGCAAATTTTATTTTTAAAATCGCGTGGATATACCTTAGTATCGCTAGACGATGTGCAAACGGCTTACCAGGCGGGCAAATCGCTTATTGAAAAGCCTGTAATGTTCACGTTTGACGACGGCTATGAAGACAATTACACCACGCTATTTCCCCTCTTAAAAAAATACAATGTGCCCGCTCTTATTTTTTTGATTACCGATTATATTGAAAAACGCCCCGGCTATTTGACGTGGGCGCAAATTGACGAAATGCAAAAAAGCGGGCTTGTAACCTTTGGTTCACACACCTGCTCGCACCGCCGCCTGCGCAGTTTATCCGACGAGGAAATTTGGACGGAACTCACGCAAAGCAAGCAAATTTTGGAAGAAAAACTGGGCTGCCCGGTTACGGCGTTGTGTTATCCCTACGGAGCCGGCGGCTTTGACAAGCGCGTCCGTCCGCAGGTGTTTAAGGCCGGATATCTGTTTGATTTCAGCACCAAAAAGGGTGTAAATCCTTGGCCGTGGCGCGGCAAATCCACCTTGCGCCGTGCGTTCCCGCGCGGGGGCGAAACGATGTTTGACTACTATTTGCAAATCACCCGAGGGGAAAGCCGCTTATAATATGCTTTATCTCGCACTCGGGCTCGTTATTCTGGCAGGAATTTTGACGGGGATTGCCTTGTACCGCAAGCCAAATGCACTATTCATATTGGCTTATGAAAAAATCGGCAAGGCGCCCCAAAATTCCCGCTTAAAAAACGAGTGGATAACCGTCAAACAACTTAAAAAAACGCTTTTATGGCTTCGTGCGCACGGGTTTACCCCAATAAACGCAGGAAGATTGACCGCATCAGCCACCAGGCCCCCCAAACCTGTTTTATTGGTATTTATGGGCGGGTACAAATCTTTTCTAACCGATATTTTCCCCTTATTGCAAGACTCCCAAACACCGGCCACATTATTTTTACCTACAAATACCACCGGCACCTATAACAAATGGCAAAACCCGCACCAGGAACCTTGGCAAAATTTACTGACGGAAAAAGATTTAAAAATGCTTGCTAAAAGCGGACTTATTTCCTTTGGCGCACTGGCCCTAAACGGGGAGGATTTATCCGCCTTGCCTACCGACCAGGCCGCCTATTTAGCGCAGGAAAGCGTTTTCCGCCTGCATACGCAACTGGGGTTAAAGGCGGAAGGCTTTGCCTTTTATCCCGCTGAAAAAAAGATAAAAAATATTACGGATATTGCCCCTAAAAACCTGACTGTTTTTATAGATAATCCCGCCACAAACGCTTTAACGCAAAAGGCTGTATTGAACGTGTTTTTCCCCCAAAAGCACCCGTGGAAAACCTTTTGGAACCTGTTTATCCGCCGCTAGTTAATTGCCTAAAAAGTAGTAGTAGGACCGCCCGCCGGAGGTGTCGTTCCAAGCCCCAGTCCTCTCATCTTTACCCGACAAGTTTTGGCAAACCCGGTTGCCAAAGGAATCGTCTTCCCGCGCGGAACAAAGAGTATAATTGGTGTTGTGGTATTTTTCCAGCCAAACATTGCTTTTTTTATCTTCACACTTAAAAGAAACCGACCAAGCCCCCTGATTATCCATAATGTAGCAATACATATCATTGCTGGAAATATGTTTTTCGTCCGTTTTAGTAAACCCAGAGGGCATTGCGATAATTAACCCGTCCAAATTGGCCGCATAGCGGCCCGTTTGCATATAAAAATGCTGCTGTGCCTGGTCCACCGCACGCACAAGGACTTGCATAGTGGCCACTCGGCTAGAAGCCACCGCCACCCGGTACGACGGCAACGCGGCCGCAGCCAAAATACCGATAATAAGAACGACAACTAGGAGTTCTATGAGAGTAAAACCACTGCTAACAACCCAAGCGGTAGATCCTGAAACAAGCTCAGGATGACCTCCTTTTTTTATACTAATGTCATTTCCGAGTGTTGTAGTCGGAAATCTGTCGTTATTTAAAAAAAGCAACGACAAAAACAGATCCCCGACAGAAACCTTCGGGGATGACAAAATAGAGGTATTAACCGTGCGCCCACCCCAAGCAGACGTCATTCCGTAAGGTTTGGCGGCCCGCAGGGTTACGGAATCTCGCCGTTTCGCAACAACAGATTCTGGAACGCTCCGCGCCGGCCGACTTTCCAGAATGACGCCACTAGCACAAGTGGCCGCACGGCTAACATTACTAAATCCTTTCATTTTTTCTCCTTGTTAAGGCCTTTATATTTGAGCAAAACGGCCTTTTATACGCATTTTTATACGGTAGATACATCCGGATACGACAAGTGCGTTCTCTCTCCAATTTATCAAAAAAAAAAAACGGGTCAAGCCCTTTACAGTAAACAACGGAAAAGCAACGACAAAAACGCCATTTTTCCCAGCACCCTGAATTGCCCCCCTCCGCTAGGTGGCACCCCGTAAGGTTTCTGTACGGGGTCCATTAATAGGTTTCAGGATCTACTGCTTGGGTTGTTAGTTGTTGCTGTCATCCTGGAAAGTCGTAGTCCAGGATCTGTTGTTATGAAAACAAGGAACAGATACTGGACAAAAACCTTCCAGTATGACCTTTATTTCTATAAATATTCAACAACCCAATCGGTAGATCCTGAACTAAATTCAGGATGACTTCTTATTTGAATAACAACATATAAAAACTTTCCGAAATGGCGGCAAAAACAGGATACCCTCATATAAAAAACCGGGCCTTGTAAAAGGTCCGGTCTGGTGTAAAATATAGGGCAGTAATTAACGGCGGTTTTTTAATTGCGAAAAGTTAGGATACAATGTATCCGTAAATTTGTCCATTTCGCCCTGTCCGCCGCGGATTTTCAAATTAACCGACAGCACATATACATCCTTTGTCAAAATTTCGCGCCAATTATCGGGGAATTTAACAAAGTCCTTAAAGGTGGTAATGAGCGGCAAATTCCCGCGCGTTTCCTCAAAGGTGCGCAGGTTTTCTTCGGTATAGAACTGGTGGTCCGGGAAGCGCCACTTTTGTTTGAGTTCCAAGCCCAACTTTTCAAGGGTATCTTCAAAACTTTCCGGGTGCCCCAGCGCGCAGAAGCAAGCCGCCGGCCCTTTAATTGCGTTTAAATCCACCTTTTTGCTTTGGCAAATGTCAAAGTAATATTCCGGCGCGTGAACGCTCTCCAAAATTTCCACCGTATCATTATACAGGCGGATTTCGTCCTTTACATCCTCCAACTGCCGCGGCGAAACCAAATCGCAATGCGTAAGCACAATCAAATTGGCCCGTTTGAGCGCCGTTAAAGGTTCGCGCAAAATGCCATAGGGCAGCAGTTGCTTGTTGCCAAAGGGGTTTTTAGCATCCACCAAAATAATGTTTGCATCTCGGTTTAAGCGGTGGTGCTGCAACCCGTCGTCTAATAAAATAATTTGGCTTTTAAAGCGGCGCAAGGCCTCTTTGGCGGCCTCGGCACGGTTAGAACAAATCACTATCGGCACCTTGTACTGCGCCAATACGCGGCTCATCATAAAGGGTTCATCGCCCGCCATACGCCAATCGGCATCCGGGTTGTCAAACAGCACCACGGGGCCTTCGGTTTTTTGTTGGCGTTTGTAGCCGCGCGAAACAATCGCCACGCGCACGCCCTCTTTGGCCAAGGCCGTGGCGGCCAACAAAACAGCCGTCGTTTTGCCCGTTCCCCCCGCCGTAATATTGCCAATGCACACTACGCGGGAATTGACACTTTCCGCCGTCTTCCAGCCGTTTTCGTACATTGCGCGGTGGAACCACGCCCCCACGCCGTACAATTTGGACGCACTCCACAACAGCCCGCGGCCCAAGGCGTTATCCTGCAAATTCTCTTTTAATTCCTCTAAATTCATAAACTCCCCTAAAAAACAAACTTTTAGATATTTTAGCATTTATCAAGCGCTTACAAAACCGGGCGGGAACCGGGGCCAAAATTAGTATAATGGGTATATATGGAAAATACCCGTTTTAAAAAGACTCCGCTGCATTATATCCAATACCTTGCGCTCAAACTGTTTTGCGTACTGTTTGGGCTGTTACCGTACAAAACCGCCGTTTGGCTGGGCAGAAAGGCCACGGGCTCGGTGCGCTTTGTAATGAAGAAACGCTTTAACCGCTCCGTTTATGATATCCGCCGGGCTTTCCCCAAAATGACGGAAGAAGAAGCCCGCGCCACCGCGCTGGAATCTTGGCGCAATATGGGCGGCATTTTGGCCGAGTTTATTAAACTAACCCAGATGACCCCGGACGAATTTAAAAAGCACAGCCGCATTATCGGCGCGGAAAAAATGCTAAACGCCCAAAACGTAACGGGCGGGATTATCCACATTGGGCACTTTACCAACTGGGAAGCCTTTGGATTAGCCGGTGCCGTCTATGGTGTGGATAAGGCCGTTTTGGCCCAACGCGTGGATAACCCCTATGTAGATGAGGAAACCAACCGCCTGCGCAATATTTTTACGGGCCGCACCTTTTACAGCAACAACGAGGATAAACCCTTTTTTGCCTGTATGCGCTGGCTTAAAAAGAAAAAAATGCTTGGCATTTTGATTGACCAAAACGCCGGGTCCAGCGAAGTATGGGTGCCCTTTATGGGGCGCATAGCGGCGTTCTCGCCGATTACGGCCCTGCTGGCTATTAAAATGCAGGTACCCGTTTTCCCGGTGCGCGTGTGGAGAGAAAAAGACGGAACCATTATGTCCGAGGTAATGGACGCCGTTTATCCCCCCAAAGAATTTAGTATGGAAAATGTCCGCAAGTTTACTAAAACGCTGGTAGGCTATTACGAAGATTGGTTGAAGGCCAACCCGGCCTCTTGGCTGTGGGCGCACAACCGCTGGAAACGCGAAGCCGAGGGCGAGGCGTATTTAAAGGCGCACCCGGAGGAACGCGTATGAGCGGAAAAATCAAAGCCGTTTTTATGGATAGGGACGGCACCATCATCCACGAAAAACCCGGCACTTATTTAAGCGACCCCGCCAAAGTCCGCCCCTACAAAAGCGCGGCCCCGGCTTTATCCCTTTTAAAAAAGCACGGCTTTAAACTTTTTATTGTTTCCAACCAATCGGGCATCGGACGCGGATATTTTACCGAAAAAGAGGTACACAAAGTTCACGCGCGGCTTTTAGAACTGTTAAAACCCGCCAAAATAGAGGAAATCGTCTTCTGCCCGCACGCACCGACCGAAACGTGCGACTGCCGCAAACCCAAGCCCAAATTAGGCCTTTACCTGATTGATAAGTATAACATTGATACCGAACACTCCTATATGATTGGCGACAAAAAGGCCGATGTGGAATTTGGGCACAACATAGGGGTAAAGTCCGTACTGGTTACAACGGCAAACGGCAAAAACCATTTGAAGAAATACCCCGATTTAAAGCCGGAAAAAGTAGCCACCAACCTCTTAAACGCCGCCCGCTTTATTGTGGCGGACGACGGAGCCGATAATGGCAAATAAGTCTTTATGCGCTTTGTTTGCGGCTGCTTTTCTGCTCTGTGCGTGTGCGCATAAGCAGGCAGAGTCCACCTCTCAAAAGGTCATTTCCGCACCGCTAATAGAGAAAATCCAACAACCCGCGCCCGAAAAAGTACCCGCCAAACAAGAGGAACCCGCTACCCCGGCAAAATCCGTTTTATCTGCCGCCGTCCAACCGGAGCAAACACCCGCCACGCAACCCGAAAAAGAGCCCGAAATCACGCCCGAAAACCGCGTGGAGCAGGCACGCAAACAACAAGTTTTATCATCCCCTACGCCCGATAAAAAATCGTTTGAGGACGAGGAATTAATTTCTCTGGACGGCCGCCGGTTAAGTCCGCTTGCCTATAACTCCGTTGCACCCGAAAAGACTTCGGCCGCTTGGAGCGGGGAAGAATTAAAATACGGCCTTTATTACTCGTTTATCAAGGCCGGTACCGCCTATATCAAAAACCGCGGCGTTACCACCGCCAACGGGCGCAAAGCGTACCTCATCCAAACTACGGCCTTTTCCGCCTCGGTTATAGATGCGTTTTTTAAAGTGCGCGACGTAAATTATTCTTGGATTAACGCCGAAAATTTTTATTCGCTTGGTTACACGCAAAGCGTGCGCGAGGGCAACTACAAGCGCGACGAGTGGCTGACCTTTGACTATGATAGTAAAGTCTATTATGGCGAGGTACAAAAGAAGGAAGGCCCGCGCGTGCTGTCGGGCGCGCTTAACCAGCGGGTGCTGGATATGCTTTCCTCGCTCTATTTTGTGCGCGCGCAAACCTTAACCAAAGGGCAGGACATTATTTTTGACATTATCAACCGCGAAAAGCAATACCCCCTTGTCGTAAAAGTATTGGGCAAGGAAACGGTAAAAACCGCGGCGGGCAAATTTGACTGTATTGTAGTAGAACCGCAATTTAGGGGCGAGGGCATCTTTGTCAGCAAGGGCAAAAGTTTAAAGGTCTGGCTGACGGACGACGCCTATAAAATGCCCGTTAAAATGAAAACGGAAGTTTTTATCGGCAGCGTTTCCGCCGAACTACTGGAATACAAACGCAATTAAAGATATAATGGATAAATACAAAGGAGCGTCTAATGACAACCGTACCAACCAAACGCTTAAAGGAAATTTTAAATCATTTTGAAGGACAGGAAATTATCGTGGTGGGCGATATTATGCTTGACCACTTTATCAAGGGCACCGTCAGCCGCATTTCGCCGGAAGCGCCGGTGCCGGTAGTAGATGTAAAAAAGGAATTTTTCGTAGCCGGCGGCGCGGGCAACGTAGCCGTAAACCTGGCGGCCTTGGGCGCCAAGCCCGTGTTGGTGTCCGTCGTAGGGCAGGACCTCGGCGGCGAAATGTTAAAGGGCTTTTTACGCGATAAAAAAGTAAACATTTACGGCGTAACCGAAGACACGGACCGCCCGACCACGCAAAAAATCCGCGTAATGGCCGAGCAGCAGCAAATCGTCCGCTTTGACCGCGAAAGCAAAAAAACTATTTCCCCCGCCGTTTCCAGCCAATGTATGAAGAGTTTTGAACTGGCTATCAAAACGGCCAAGGGCGTTATTTTGTCCGACTATGGCAAGGGGATGCTTTCGGACCACAACATAAAAACCATTGTGGATATGTGCCGCAAGCACAAAATCCCAGTGTGCGTGGACCCCAAAATTGACAACTTTAAAAAGTACAAAAATATTACCTGTATGACCCCCAACACCAAGGAAGCCTGGGAAGGCGCGGGCGACTCCCCCAAAACGGGCGAGGAAGCCATTGAAAAATTGGGCAACAAGATTTTAAAAATGTTGGATGCCGATTCTATTTTAATCACCCGCAGCGCAGACGGTATGAGTTTGTTTGAAAAAGGTAATGAAAAGCCCATTACCATTAAAGCCACCGCGCGCGAAGTGTATGACGTTACGGGTGCGGGCGATACGGTCATTTCCGTTTTTACGTTGGCGTTAGCCGCCGGGGCAAAACTGCCCGAAGCGGCGGTGCTGGCCAACTACGCGGCGGGGATTGTGGTGGAAAAATCCGGCACGGCCACCGCTACGCGTGAAGAAATTGAAGGAGTTTTAAAATGAGTGATGTGTTAATCGCTATTCCGGCGCGCTACGGGTCTTCCCGTCTGCCGGGCAAAATGCTTAAATTATTAGCCGGAAAGCCGGTTATCCAGCACGTTTATGAAGCGTGCGTAAAGGCTAACGTGGGCGACGTAATTATCGCCACGGAATCCCCCCTGGTGGTGGAAGCCGTAGCCAAATTTGGCGCGACAGCCGTTTTAACCAGCGACCAATGCCAAAGCGGCACGGACCGCATTTACGAGGCCGCCCAAAACCGTCCCGAAAAATTTATTATTAACGTACAAGGGGATGAGCCCTTTATCAAGGCGGAAACGGTGTTTGCCGTGGCCGAACTGTTAAAGACCGACCCGACCTGCGACATTTCCACCGCCGTTACAGCCACCTTGGACGAGGACAAAATCAATAACCCCAACTGCGTAAAGGCCGTTATCGCCAAGGACGGCCGCGCGCTGTATTTTTCGCGCTCCTGCGTGCCGTATAAACGGGAACTGACCGAAGAAAACAAGAAGGTTCCCTATTGGCAGCATTGCGGCATTTACGGCTACCGCCGCGAAGCCTTAAAACGCTTTGTAGAACTGCCGATGAGCCCGCTGGAACAGTTGGAAAGATTGGAGCAACTGCGCGCCTTGGAAGACGGGATGACCATCAAATGCGCGGTAATCAGTTCCGCAGGCCCGGCGATTGACACGGCGCAAGATCTGGAAGCCGCCGAAAAGTATTTTAACGAACACAAATAACAGGACTCCCGCCTCCCGGCGGGAGTTTTTCTGTAAGTAACACCCGTTTTATTTTTATTTAAGGAGTCGTTTTATTATGTCTAAATTTATCATCATCACCGGCGGCGTGGTTAGTTCGCTGGGCAAAGGGATTTCCGGCGCGAGTATCGGCAAACTCTTGCAGTTAAACGGCCTTACCGTCAATATGATTAAGTGCGACCCGTATATTAATGTGGACCCGGGCACGATGAGCCCGTACCAGCACGGCGAAGTGTTTGTAACCACGGACGGGGCGGAAGCGGACCTTGATTTAGGCCACTACGAACGCTTTTTGGACGTGAATATGACCCGCGCCAACACCAACACCGCGGGCAGTATTTACCAAACTGTTATTGACAAGGAACGCCGCGGCGAATATTTAGGCGCCACCGTACAGGTCATCCCGCACATTACCAACGAAATCAAACGCCGCTTTACCGCGTTTGAAAATGAGTGCGACGTTTCCATTATTGAAATCGGCGGCACCGTGGGCGATATTGAATCCCTGCCGTTTTTGGAAGCCGCCCGCCAACTGCGCTTGGAAAAGGGCCCACAGAACGTCATTTGCGTACACGTTACGCTCATCCCCTATATTGCCGTGGCACAGGAACTGAAAACCAAGCCCACGCAGCACTCCGTCAACAAACTGCGCGAAGTGGGTATTGAGCCCAGTATGCTCATTTGCCGCACGGAAAAGCCGTTAAGCCAGCACCTAAAAGAAAAATTATCCCTCTTTTGCAGCGTGCCCGCGCAGGCGGTTATTGAGTGCGCCGATGCAAAATCTATTTACCACGTGCCGGAAATGTTCTACAAGCAGGACGTGGATAAGCAAATTATATCCCTCTTGGGCTTAAAACCCACGAAAGAAATTGACCCCAAATGGTTTGAATTTTTTGATAAGGCACTCAACCCCAGCAAGTCGGTTAAAATTGCCATTGCAGGTAAATATGCCGAGTTCCAAGAGGCGTACAAGTCCGTACACGAGGCCTTAAAGCACGCCGGGATGAACAACGACGCCAAGGTGGAAGTGGTTTACATCAACACCGAAAAAGACAATGTGGAAGAAAAATTAAAAACGGTGGACGGCATTTTAATTCCGGGCGGCTTTGGCGGACGCGGCATTGAGGGTAAAATCGCCACTATCAAATACGCACGCGAACACAAGGTTCCGCTCTTGGGCATTTGCCTGGGTATGCAATGCGTGGTGATTGAAGCCGCGCGCAACCTGTGCGGCCTGCACGACGCCAATTCCACCGAATTTGACCCCACCACGCAGGACCCGGTGGTAGATTTAACCCCCCAGCAGAAAAACGTGGTTTACAAGGGTGGAACGATGCGCCTGGGCAACTACACCGCGGACTTAAAGGAAGGCTCGTTGGCGCGCCGTTTATACGGCAAGGACCGCATTGTGGAACGCCACCGCCACCGCTACGAGTTTAACCCGGCGTATGTAAAGCAGTTGGCTGATGCGGGGTTAACCGTGTCCGGCTGGCACGAAGGGGTGCTGCCCGAAATTGTGGAACGACAAGACCACCCGTATTTTATTGCGGGCCAATTCCACCCGGAATTTGGCTCCCGCCCCTTGCGCCCGCATCCGCTGTTTGACGGGCTAATCAAGGCCAGTTTAAAAAATAAAGAAAACAAAAATAAATAGCAGTAGCAGAAAAACACCCTTCGGATAAAACCGAGGGGTGTTTTTAATCTATTCTATACGCTACTTGGGTTCCTTCGCTGTTTGTACGATGATAGTTATCCTTACCCGAAATATTGGAACAAATTCTTTTCCCCACCTCATCATCAATATTGGCCCAACACTCAAAAAAATTGTTTTGGTAGTATTTTTCTAAACCTAAATCTCTAACATTATCCTGACACCGAAAGGACATTCTGGGCGCCAAGTGTGAAAAAAGAGTGCAAGTCGTTGTTTTATTACTGATAACAGTGGCACTGTTTTTGGTAAATCCGGCAGGCATAGCAATAACAAGAGAATCAAAATTACTGGCATAGCGGCCCGTTTGCATATAAAAATGCTGTTGCGCTTGGTCCACAGCGCGCACAAGGGCATACATTGTGGATACGCGGCTGGTCCCCACCGCCACGCGGTACGACGGCAAAGCCGCCGCGGCTAATATGCCAATAATGAGAACGACAACTAGGAGTTCTATTAAAGTAAATCCACGGCTAACAACCAAAGTGGTAGATCCTGAAACAAGTTCAGGATGACCTCCTTTTTTTATAATAATGTCTTTTCCGAGTGTGGAGCGGCCCACTAGGAACGCGGTCCGCGGGGTGTTGTCATCCCGTAGTGTCTTTATACGGGATCTGTCGTTGCCGTTGTGGTTGTCATCCCCGAAGGTCGTAGTCGGGGATCTGTTGTTGTCATTTTCTTTTTTAAATAACGACAGATTCCCGACTAAAACTCTCGGGAATGACAAAATAGAGGTATTTACCGTGCGGCCACTTATACTAGTAGCGTCATTCTGGAAAGTTGTAGTCCAGAATCTGTTGTTGCGAAACGGCGAGATTCCGTACAGAAACCCTACGGAATGACGTCTGCTTGGGGTGGCCGCACGGCAACTAGTAATAAATCCTTTCATTTTTTCTCCTTATTAAAGCCTTTATATTTGAGCAAAACAACCTTTTATACGAGTTTTTATACAGCGGATACATCCGGGTACGGAAAGTGTGTTCTCTCTCTAATTTATCAAAAAAAAAAAACGGGTCAAGCCCTTTACAATAAACAGCCAAAAAGGCAACGACAAAAACGACAGATCCCAGAACCCTGCGGGCCGCCAAACACTCCGGGATGACAGAAAAAAACACAACAAAATAATGCTGTCATAAAATAAAAGTCATCCTGAATTTATTTCAGGATCTACTGCTTGGGTAGTTGGTTGTTTCTGTTGTTTTTAACAACCCATAAGGTAGATTCTGAAACAAGTTCAGAATGACCTACTTATTTGATAACGACATAAATATGATGTGGTTTTCGCTCTTTTTTGTGAAAAAAAATGGTCAAGTTACGGTAGAACTTCAAAGGTAAGGCTGGCCGTTTCGCCAAGACAGGAAACCGAAAGAGCGTGTTTTCCGGCTTGCAATGGCCACCAGTTTTGGCAGGACGAACCCGGGTGTTTTTTCCCGTCCAAAACCCAGGTACATTTGTCTTCGGCACACTCTGCCGCCCACTTAACGGCTTGGGAAGCAAGCGGCACAGAAGGGTCTATCTTAAAAACATCCTTGTCTGTGGGCGAAACAATTTTTAAGCGCGTAGAAACCGCCTTGTGCCGCCCCGAACAAATACCGGGCAAGTGTGCCCGGTCAAAGGCGCTTTCCTGCGTGTGCGGGCAGTTTTCCCCGGCCAACAGGCCGCTATCCAAACAAGTTTGTGCGCGCACGATACCCTCGGGCACAGAAGACGGCCCGGAGGGATATTTGTCTTGCAAATAAACGGCCAAATCGTGCAAAATCGGCCCCGCCCCCGTAATGCCGGACACCTTTTGCATAGAGGTTGCGTTAAAATTTCCCACCCATACGCCCACCGTCCAGCGCGCGGTATAGCCAATGGCAAAATTATCTTTATAATCCTTGGACGTGCCCGTCTTGGCCGCAAACGGGAAGGGCAAAGAAAGCGGCGAATTAAGCCCAAACGCAGGCGCGCGGGCATTATTATCCGCCAAAATATCCGTAACCAAATAGGCCGCCTGCGGGGTAAGCACACGCGCTTCCCGGCCCGGGGCGCGTATAATAGGGTTTGTGGCAAACAAAACAGGCTTATAAACTCCCCCGCGTGCAAGCGCGGCATAGGCGTTTGTCAGGTCCAACAGGCGCACCTCGCCATTGCCTAATGCCAGCCCCAAGCCGTAAAAATCAGCGGGTTTGGTTAAAGAGGTAAACCCCGCCCGGCGCAAAAGAGCCAATAAATTAAACGTGCCGGAAAGTTCCGCTGCCTTTACCGCCGGGATATTGTACGAACACGCCAACGCGCGGCGGGCAGATACCCAGCCGTGGTAGTTTTCGTCATAGTTCCGGGGGCGGAATCCCCCCTCAAAAAATGTGTCCTCATCCAAAATCAAACTGGCCGGAGTAAGGCTTCCCCGCTCAAAGGCCAGCCCATATACAAAGGGTTTTAAGGCCGAACCCGGCTGGCGCAAGGCGCGCGCACCGTCCACCTGCCCGCTGTTTTGGGAATTGTAAAAATCAGCCGACCCCACATAAGCAAGCACCGCCCCGGTGGCATTTTCCAGCACTACCACCGCCCCGTTGGTTACGTTTTGCTCCGACAAGTGCAAAATATAATTTTTTACTACGCCCTCGGCATATAATTGCAAATCTTTATCTAAGGTAGAGGAAACTTCCTGCGAATCAGGCGGCAAAAGGGGCTCCAACAATCGCGTAAAGTGCGGTGCGTCAAACGGGCGGGCGGTAGAACGCAGTTCCAACTGCTCGCTCACGGCCAGAGCGTACATTTCCTTATCAATAAACCCGTTATCCAGCATTTTTTTCAGCACCCAATCGCGCCGTTTGAGTGCGCGGGAGAAATGTTTAAGCGGATTATAATAAGTGGGTGATTTGGCAAGTCCCGCCAAAAATGCGGACTGCGACAAGGACAAATCCGCCGCCTGCGTATTAAAATAGAAACGGCTGGCGGCTTCCACCCCTTGCGTTAAATTGCCCAGTTCCAAGAGGTTAAAATATTCCTCCAAAATTTCCTCTTTGGTCATCTGGCGCTCTATTTTTAGCGCACTAAACGCCTCGCGCGTTTTGCCCCAAAAGGTTTTGGGGCGGGGCTCCACCACGCGGGCCAGTTGCTGGGTAATGGTGGATGCGCCGGAAACGACTTCGCCCGCAGACGTGTTTTGCCACGCGGCACGCAAAATAGCCGCCACATCCACCCCGGAGTGCGTAAAAAAGCGTTTGTCCTCGGCGGCCACGGCGGCGGCTATCAGCCAAGGCGAAACCTCGTTTAACGAAACGGGCAAATAATAGGTATTACGGGCCGACAAAAAACCGCGGATGGGCGCACCGTAGCGGTCGTAGATTTGTTTGGACGGCAACAAAAATGCTTCTTCCCCACCCACCAGGCAGGGAAGAAGCACTAAACTTAAAAGTACCGCCAAACACTTTTTCATTATTTAATGATAAGCGTTTCGGTGGCGTTGCGGCCAAAGACGGACGGCTCATACATTTGGCTGGCCCACAGGCACGGATAGGCAAATGTGCCCGGCACCGAAGCAGACACCAAGTAAGAATAGGTGTGCGTGCCGGCGGGCAGATAATCGGCAAACGCGGCCAAGCGGTCGTCGTATTTTTCGCTCCGCTCAAAACCGTTATAATAGTCGCCGTTATCCCCGGCTAATACGGCACCCTGCGCGGCGGATTCGGTCGCCAGCGAGGTGTTTACAATTTCAAACCCGGCCGGGATAAAATCCTCCACCACCACAAAGTTGCGCGCCGTGGCGTTTTTGACCGTTAAGGTGATTTTGTAGCGTTCGCCCGCCACAATTTCGCTCACGGGTTTACCGTCCAAGGTGGTAATCGCACGGGAAACCGTAAAGCCGCCGTCCACCGGTTTATCATAGCGGCGCGGCTCATACACTTGGCCCAAGGTATAATAGAGCGTCCCGGCCCCCTCTTTGGCAAATTTCAAGCGGGCTTCGCCCTTGTTGCCATATACCTCGTCAAACGGTACGGAAGCGGTTTTGCTGTCCACACTGCGGCCCTTAAAGGTATTTTGGAGCAAGGTTTTCCCGGCCAGTTTGACGGACGCTTCAAAGTCCGGCGTTACGCTTTCCTGCGCTTGGTAATAGGTGTTTAACGCCTTAAATACGGCGGCGTTTACACTCGTGTTATTCCAATGGCCTTCGGCGTTTAACTGCGTAAGCAGCCAATGCGCCGTTTGGAACGCTTGTTCAAACGGATATTGCGCGTATAACAGCGCATCCAGCGCAAGAGCCGTACCCTTGGTGTTATCCATATGAAGCCAAGGCATTTCCTGTGGTACGTCAAAATAAGCCGATTCGGGCGTAAAGACGATGCGGTTCAACAAGCGTTGGCCCAAGGCGTTTTTAATGGTTTTAGAGCGGCCCGAAGCCTGCGCGGCCTTTAACAAATACGCTTGCGCCGGAAGCGGCAACGAATCCGCCTTGGCATAGAGCGTATTAAAAGCGCTTTGCACGTTTCTGCCGTACAAGGCCAGCACATACGCGGCGTAAGCGCGCGCGGTGTCGGTTTCCAAGGAAGAATAGCGGTAGGCGCGGGTAGTCTTGGCGTAAAAAGCCGTTTCTAACCACGAGACAGCCTTATCTAATGCCTTGGTTTGCACCCGATAGCCCGCCTTTTTGGCCAAATAGTTTACTTTCAGCGCGTAGGCCGTTACGTACGGGTCAGGCAAAGAAGTATTCTTCCAGTAGCCAAGGCCACCAGAAGCGTATTGGTATTCGGGCAACAAGTCCAAAATTTCCTGCACCTGCTTTTTATACTGCGCGGTATCGCCCAGTTTAAAATCTTCCACCAACTTCGCCCCCGCAATAACGGGTAACGCCTTGGACATTTTTTGCTCCAAACAATCGTACGGATAAGTGAGCAAATAGACCATAGAACCCTTTAAGTTTAAAAGTGCCGTGGAAGCGAGCGAGAGGGTAATTTCGTTATCCGCCGCTTCGTTTAAGTTGCCCGGCTTGTCTAACAATTCTTCCTGTTCTCCCTTCGTAGCCGCATAGACGGAAAGAGTCTGCTTCTTTTCCACCGGGGAAACCGTAAATTTAGAAAGTACGCCGTCCTGCGCTTTTCGCCCCTTTACGCTAAACGCTACGCGCGCTTCGCCGTTTTCCACGGCTTCGCACCCCCAGGCCACTTCCTGTGCTTTGCCCAAGGGCACCGTTACGGTTTTGGTGTCCGGGCCGGATAAGGTTACAGCGCCTTCGGCGCGGGCGGTTACGGTCAGTTCGCCTTTTTTATCCTCGTAGTTATACACCACGGCCCCGCAGGAGAACTTATCCCCCTTGCGCGCAAAACGCGGCAGGTTGGGTGTAACCATAACGGGTTTAGACACTTGGATAGACGCTTCTGCCGAGCCGAACTCGTCCGCCGTCAGGGCTACAGCCATTATGCGGAATTTGGTCAGGTTGTCAGGCAGTTTAAATTTCACTTCCGTGCGGCCTTTTTTATCGGTGGTTACCACCGCATTAAAATACGGCGTAAACGCAAAGTTTGTGCGCAAATCTACCCCGCCCAACTTGCTGGCGGCATAGTTTGCCCCGCCGCCCCCGCGGTTTTCGCCTTTTTCGCCAAAGTTACGCTGACCCACCACATACACGCGGTTATCCATCGTAAATACAGACACCGGGCGGGAACCGTAATATTGGTTAAACAAATCCGGCGTCTGGTAATTCGTCAGCGCCAAAACGCCCTCATCCACCACCATAACGGCTACTTCCGCCGGGGTATTCTTCAAATGCGGCTTGGCCGTCAGTTTGAGCGTTACCTCTTCGCCCGGCTGGTAGCGGGTTTTGTCGGTTTTGATAACGGGCGTAATCTTTTTGGAATCGGGCAGGACCGTCAAATTGACATATCCCACCTTGCCTTGCGGTTTGCCCAAATCAAGCCCCTTGTCGTTCACGGGATCCGCACTCCGTCCGCGCACCAAGGTTACGCCAACATATACGTTAGGCAGGTAATTGGGCTTTACCGGTACTTCCACATAGTCCGCCCCGCCCTTAACAGGCGTAATCCACGCGTCCAAAATGCCCTCGCGTTCTACTGTTACCAACGCCAAGGCGTTTTCATACGGGGATTCTACGGCAATGCGGGCCGTTTTGCCCGGCTTGTAGGAATTTTTGTCCTGTTTCAACACCAACAGGTCATCATCCGTCCTTTGCCAATAAGCCTGGCCCTTGCCATATACCATTATATTAAAGCCACCCAATACGGTGCGGCCCGAGGAGTCCTTGCTCGTAAGCGTTACAAAATAGTTTCCGGCTTCCGTCGGTTTAAAGGACAAGCGTCCGCCGTCCGTGCCGACTTGCAACGTTTGGCTGGGCAAATTGGTTACCTTCTTTTCACTTACCCACTCCAAGCGGCCCGAAAGCCCGGCCTTGCGCACGCTGAACCATTGTTCCTTGCGGATATCCGCCGTAACCGTGGCCGAGGTCCGCACGCCCTTAGGCGTTACCGCCAACAAATCCGCCTGAACCGTATCGCCCAGTTCCACGCGGTCCGTTACCAGTTTGGCCCCCAAGTAAAAGGAAGCGGGGTGAACAAGCACATCGGCGCGGGCAAACAAATCCTGCCGCGCGGGCGACTGCACGCCCAGTTCGGCATATACCGTTACCGGGAAGTCCACCTTCGGCAAGCGGGCAGAAAAATTCAGGGCTCCTTTATCGTCCAAATTACCCGTGGAGTCCAGCAGCAGTTTGCCGTCCTCTTTGTATTCGTCCTCACGCAGGAAATACGGCGTAAAGGTGTAGCCCTCAAAACCTTTGGGCTCAAACCAAGCGCGCATCCGGCGCAGGTTCCAGTTGGCCTTGGCGCCCGCCAATGGGGAGCCAAAGTTGTACTGGGCAGAGGCTAAAAATTGGGCCGTATCTCCCGAGAAATAAGAATCTTGCTCCGGGCGGAGATTTACCTTAAAGTCCGCCTGTTTGACGGCCTCCACCTGGAAACTGTAATACGCACTGGAAACATCTTGTTGCCCCTTTATTTGCGGGGTAAAGGAAATATCCCAAGAACCCGTATAGGCCGTTTTGGGAATATCAAATTTCAGGTCAAAGGTGCCCATTTGCGAGGAAAGGGTAACCTCTTTATTTAGCACCTCTTCACCGCGTGCGTCGTTAATGCGCACCTTTCCGCGCACCGCCTGCGACAATCCCCACGCACTGCCCTTTAATTGGCGCACGACGCCTTTTAAATACAAGGTTTCGCCGGGGCGGTAAATGCCACGGTCCGTAAACAGCACAGAGCGCACCGCTTCGGGCTGGGGATTGTAATCGTAATTTAAATTAAAGCGCCACGGTTCAAGGCCGTCGTTCCAAGCACTGCTGACGACCGCATCGCCGCCCGCGCTGGATACAAACGCATACACCACGGGTTGCCCCCACTCGGAGGCAACGTCCAAATTCTTCCAGCCGGGTGCGCGGACAAGGCCGTCCTGGTCGGTACTGCCCGTCCACAAGATTTTGTTGTCTTTGCCACGCAGTTCCACCGCCAAATTAGGCATTGGTTCGCCCGTTTGGAGAGAGGTAGCCCAAAGCAAAATATTTTCGGGCGATGTCTTTAACGTTACCCCCACATCGGTAATATTATCGGTGGAGGACACCCAGCAGCCGTCTTTGCGGTTTTTGTCTTGGAGTTTTACTTGGCTGAAAACAATACTGTCCTTGGCCGTGGGATTAAACTTATTTAAGTCAATAAAGGTTTTAACCGTGCGGTCCTTTACGTCTTTAAAGGTATAAGTGCCGTCAAAGGTGGCGGACGTAAGCGGCTTTTTGGCGCAGTATCCTGCGGAAACCGTATCAAACGGAATAAAATTTTCTTTATTAAAACGTGCCCCGCGCACAGGCAGAGAGGGCGTATTCATTAAATCAATGGGCAAGCGCGGGCTTAAATAACTTTCCAGTACGCCAAGGCCGCCCGAAAAGTCCGCCGTCGGGCAATAGCCGGAGTTGGTTATTTTAAAGGTTTTATCTTCACCCAAGGTATTGCCATAAATATCGCGCAGGTTTTTATTTAAAGTTACGGTAACGGTTTGACCGGGCTTCAAATTAAGGAAGGCAAAGGGCGTGCGGAAATAGGCTGCGCCCGTTTTATTATCCACCACGTCATAGCCCAGCGCATCGCCTTCCTGCTCGGAAAGTTTGCGCACGGCAGAGGCGGGTTCCACGGTGGCCGCGGCGGCAAGTTCCTTCAAGCGGACCGGGGTAGAAAAATCCACCGTCGGCGTATAGGGCAAGCAACCGTCATTAACTTGGTTTAAAACCGTTAAATTAGGATAGGTATAGAAAGTAGTGTTATAATCCTTTTCCATCCCCTGCGTACCCGTAGGCGCGGGCAATCCCGCCTTTAACGTAAGGGTATAGCGGGTACCTTTTTCCAAGGCGGACAACGGGCTGATAACCGCAATATTTTGTTTGTTATAGTAAGAAAAATCTTTATCGTATTCCAGTTGGCTAATCGGGCGGACAATCAGCGGGACGGTTTTGGTAACATTCGGGCGTTTGGCGGAGGATAAACCCAAACGCTGGCTGAAAGTAGCCTCGGCCGGGACCGTATAGGAAAGTTGAACATATTTAGAAAGTTCGTCCATTTTTACCGGGCGGGTAAATACTACATATAAGGTGGGATTTAGGCTAATCCAATGTTCATCCTTGCGGGGCTGAACGAAATTCACCTCGGGCACCGGGGTAGTAAAGCGGAACGTATAATTTTGCGCCAAGGCCTTGCCGCTGACGGCGGATTTAAAACCCGCGGGAACGGTTACGGTATAAGCGGTGGCTTCGGGCCAGTTTTCGGCCGGTTCAAAAATCACCGTTTGCGTGCCGCTATACCGGCAGGAGCCCTTGATTTTGGGCGAAATGGTAATCGGGCAGTTAGACGAGGAAAACTCCGTCTTTTCCCCCAGCGCGGCTACGGGCTGGTTAAATGAAACGGAAACGGAATAACGTCCCCCCGCATAGAGTTTCCCCTTAGGGGAAGCCGACAAAACTTTTAGGGCCGGGGCAGCTGCCAAAGAAGAAAGCGCAGTCCCCGCCACCAACGCCGCCGCCAAAACGGCGCGCAAGATAAAACGGTTTTTCATAAAAATCCTCCTTACTATCTTTGTATTGTACCATTAATAACCTATAAGCGCCACTACCTAACTATTTTTATATTTGGTAAAATATATATAAGAAAAGCACCCAACCAAATGGGGGCTTTTTTTACGCTTTAAGGAGTTTTAGTAAATGGCAAAGGCAGTATCTATTCACGAAAAAAATCCCTTTAAAGGGCGCACTTTGGCGCAATTATTGGTTAAATTTTCCGCCCCGGCGGTGGCCGGGATGTTTGTAAACGCGTTGTACAACATTATTTCCCGTATTTATGTAGGGCAGGATGTGGGCGCGAACGGGCTCGCCGGGATTACGATTTTGTTCCCCCTAGGGCTTTTGTATATGGGGTTCAGTGCGCTTATCGGCGTGGGCGCAAATTCCCTTTTTTCTATCCGCTTGGGCGAAAAGAAAGAAGAAGAAGCCCAGCGCATTTTGGGCAACGCTTTTATATTGCTTATTTTAGTGGCCGGGGTACTAACGGTAGGCAGTTACCTGTTTTTAGACCCGGTGCTTACCTTTTTGGGTGCAGATAGCGAAGTATTGCCCTTTGCACGCGATTATGCGTGGGTGGTCCTTCCCGGGTACTTTTTATTTGCTATCGGCGTAGGTATGAACAATTTTATCCGCTCGTCCGGCCATCCTAAAACCGCTATGTGCACGCAACTCATCGGCGCGTTTATCAACTTGGTATTGGGCCCGGTATTTATTTTTATGCTCCATTGGGGCATTAAAGGGGCGGCGGCGGCCACAGTCTGCGGGCAGGTGGTTTCCTTTATTTGGATTTTACTGTTCTTTACCGGGCAGCGCAGTTTCTACCGGTTGCGCTGGAAGTTCTTTCGCCTGCGGACCGATATTGTATGGGGCTGTATGGCGATTGGATTCTCACAATTTGCCTTTCAGTTGGCCTCGGGCCTGCTCAATGTTATTTTAAATCACGCTCTGTTAAAGTATGGCGGAAACATAGCGATTTCCGCCGCGGGCATTGCGGTCAGTGTGAATACTGTTATTTTACTGCCCTTGGTCGGCATTTCCCAAGGAGCCCAGCCGCTCATCGGCTACAACCACGGCGCACGCAAGTACGCCACGGCTATCCAAACGCTCAAAATGGCTATCCGCTGGGGTATGGTGGTTACAACTACTGGGTTTATTTTAACCGAAGTCTTTGCCCGCCCGATTGCGGCGGTGTTTAACGCACAGGATTTAGCCTTGGTGGATATGGCGTCTAGGGCGATACGGCTGTTTAATTTGCTGTTGGCTATTGTGCCTTTGCAAATGATGACGACAAGTTTCTTCCAAGCCATTAACCAACCGTTAAAGGCGGCGTTTTTGAGTTTGTCGCGCCAAGTGCTTTTTTTAATCCCCTTGGTGCTGATTTTGCCGACGTTTTTAGGCCTTACGGGCGTGTTTTTGGCGCCTGCGTGTGCCGATGTTATTTCCACATTTATTGCCGTAAAAATGCTCAAAGCGTTTTTTGATAAGCACGGGCAAAACTTCTTTTTCAGCAAAAAACACGCCCCGTCCTTCTAGGCCTTGCAGGCCGCGGATTGCAGGCGGCCAAATACGCGGAGATGACGGCAAACAATATTCTATTAAGGGTCATTCTGAACTGGTGGCCCGCAGGGTTTTCAGAATCTACTGATTGTGTTGTTAGTCGTTGTCGTCATCCTGGAAAGGCGTAGTCCAGGATCTGTCGTTATTAAAACAGAGGAAAACAACAAATACAGGAACGCTCCGCGTCGGCAAACCTTCAAGTATGACCTTTTAGATAACAACCACTACCCAAAAGGTAGATCCTGAAATAAATTCAGGATGACCTCCTTATTTAATAACAACAAACCCTAGAACCCGATCAGGCCGCACCCTAGCAGGCGGCGAATTGTCCGCGCTCTTTTGATTAATGGGGGCCACACGCTTTTTGCAATACCGCGAATAAGAGAAAAAACAACTAAAAACCGGACCTTGGAAAAATTCCAGGGCCCGGTTTTTTGTGTAATGAAAAGCATTTACTTTTTTTCGTCCGACAAGTAATGGCACCCCGCTGAGTGGCGGTTTTTTAAAGCGGCATAAGTGATAAGCAAAGCCGTCTGCGTGCCGTTACGCAAGTCCAACAGTTCCTGGCACAAGGCATTACCCTTGTAAAAGGAATCAATCTCGTTATGCAGGTGGCGCAAAATCTTTTCCGCGCGGCCCAAATGCTTGCGGCTGCGAATAAGCCCCACATAGTTCCACATCGTGTTGCGAAGCGTAGCCAAATCCTGCTTAACCAAGTTAAGGTCAGGCTTTTCCTCCGGAACCACCCAATCCTTAGGCGTAGGAATATGGAAGGATTGCGTTTTGATGTCTTCCGCGTCCGCGTGCGCACACAGATAGCCCATCGCCACCGCTTCCAACAGCGAGGTGCTTGCCAAGCGGTTCGCGCCGTGATAGCCCGTGCAGGCCGTCTCGCCAATGGCGTTTAAATTGACGATGTTTGTTCTGCCCTCGGGCGTTGCATACACGCCACCGCAGAAATAGTGCGCCGCCGGAACCACCGGCACGGGGACCTTGGTCATATCGTAACCGCCTTCCAAACATTTTTTGTAAATAGCCGGGAAGCGTTCCTTAGTCTCCGCCGCCGGGTTAGCGGTAATATCCAAATACACGCAATCGTGCGAAGTTTCCAAGCGTTCTTCTTCAATGGCGCGGGCAACGATATCGCGCGGGGCCAAATCCTTTAACGGGTGATACTTGGGCATAAAGGCTTCGCCCTTGCAGTTGCGCAAAATAGCCCCCTCGCCGCGCAACGCTTCGGACAAGAGAAAACTTTTGCCCTTGGCAAACACCGTGGGGTGGAATTGCAAAAATTCCATATTCATCACACGCGCACCCACGCGGTAGGCCATTGCAATACCGTGTCCGTAGGCGTGTTCGGCATTGGTGGTATGCAAATACACCTGCCCCACACCGCCCGTAGCCAATACGGTTTTTTTGGCGGTAATAGCATATACTTCGCCCGTCTTGTTATCCAATACATACGCACCGAAAACGGTCAGCGGATAGTAGCGGTCCATCGGGTCGGGCGAACTGTGCGAAAGAGTTAATAAATCAATGGCGGAGGTAAACTCCTTTACCGTGATAAGCGGGTTTTTACGCACAGAAGCCTGAATAGTGGCCAGAAGCGCGTGGCCCGTGGTATCCTTGGAGTAAATAATGCGGTTCTTGCGGTGCGCACCCTCGCGCGTAAAGCGCAGATGGTGCTGGGAATCACGGTCAAAAGGAACGGACAAGTCCTTTAAAAATACTTCCTCAATAGCCTTACAGCCCGCGGCGGAAAGTTCCTTTACCGCGCTTTCGTTGCACATACCCGCGGTGGCCATCTTTACATCGGCCAGCAAATCATCCATATTCAAATGGGGTTCATAAACAATGCCCCCTTGGGCAAGGTCGCTGTTGGCTTGGGACATTTCCCCACAGCAAAGCAGCGTGGTTTTAAGGCCTCTTTTGGCGGCCTCGTGCGCATAAACGCACCCGGCAATTCCGGCGCCGATAACCAAACAATCGGTAGAAAGTGTTTTCATATATATATTATATAATAGTAAAGGGCCGATTTGCCCGAAAAAAACTTGCATATTATTTTTATATTTGTTAACATATATACCCCTATTTTACAACCGTTGTAAAAATTTGTATAATTTTAGTGTAGTAAAGATAAGAAGGATTCTCCTTATCGGAATATTTTTAAGGGAGAAAGTAATGAAAAAGTTGCTTGAAAAAATGGCGGATGCCCTCGTAAAAGTGGGCGAAAACGTCAGCGGCGCGCATTATATGATTGCCAAGAAATAAGGCAAGCGCGCAGGGGATATAAAGACCCCAGTTAAGCAGTTTGAAGCCAGCCAAGTTGTTCGCTGGCGGACAGGGGAAGAAAATTCTTCCGCCTGTCCAAAACGGCTAAACCAGATTTCCTATATATGAAACTCCCCGAGCTCACGCTCGGGGTTTCTTTTGCTCCAAAATTTCAGCGTTGCTTAATTTTGCCCGCTACTAAACATAATGAGAAAACAAAGTTTTCTAGTAGCGGGTTCGCACACTCCATCCCTCGGGCTTACGCCCGGGGTTTATTGTGAGCAGTAGTTAATTAAAAAACCCCGCATCTGGCGGGGTTTTTTATTGGGTAAAATTACCTTACGGCTTATAATATAAAGAGCCCGATTGGACAGTATATCCCATACTCTTACAAAAATCTACGCCCTCCGTCGTATTGCTACCAAAAGGCACACAGGCTTCTCCTGCCCGGGAAGAATCAAAACTCGGAAGCCACAGCAAATAATATAATTGGCGAGTGTTACCTTTCATATGATAGGCATAAACCCGTCCAGTATTATTAACAATAACTTCAAAATATTTCGTCCGCACGCAATAGTCGTTCTTGCTGGCGCAATCCTTGGCGTTGGCAAGTCCAATATCCAAATAGGCCATTTTGGGATATTTGCGCGAGCCATCGGACAAATCCGTATTTTCGTAATAATAGCGGTTTACGGCTTCCTGCACCGCGGCCCCAGCAGCAAGCCCTTCGGAAAATCGGCTGCGCTCAATCGCTTTTTGGTACGAGCCAAAACCAATACCGGCCAAAATGCCGATAATAATCACCACCGCCATCAGTTCGGTGAGTGTAAAACCGTGTTTTGTAAGTTTCATAAAAACCTCTTAAAAATAAAAATACTACTCATTATTATAACCTTTTTTGAGCCGTTCACAAGAGTTAATATTGAAATCCCCCCCAAAAACCGATATACTAACAAAGTAAAGGAGATTTTTATATGAAGAGATTTAACAAAGGTTTTACCCTTATTGAGTTACTGGCCGTAGTGCTGATTATCGGCATTTTAACGGCTATCGCCCTGCCACAATACCGCCGCTCTATCCAGCGAGCGGAGTCTATGGAGGCGTTAGTAAACCTGCGCACGCTTTTTGACTCTGCCAAACGCTACCGCTCCGCCAATTCGGAAACGCCGCTGAAACTAAACGGTTTAGACGTATCTTTCTTTGACGCCACAAGCACGACATCCGCCAATTTTGGTATCGGCAAGTTTGAATATATTTTCGCGAACGACGGCATCCGCGCCTGCCGTTTAAGCGGAGCCAACTCCTACAACGACACCTTTTGCTTTAAAATGTACTACAACCACCCGACTTACGGCAAAAGCGCGCTTACCTGCACGCCCAGCAGCAACGTAAAATACGAGTGGATTTGCCCCGCTATGGGTGCCACGGACGCAAGCGGCAACGCCGTTAAGGATTCCGCCGGCGGATATTTGATTAGATAGTTTGCCAAAAAATAAAACGGCCCCGGGGAAATTTCTCCGGGGCTTTTTTACACTAAAATTAGATATTCCTTGTCATTCCCAAAGGTTTGTGTTGGGAATCTGTCGTTACTACAAAAACAACAGATCCCCGACTACAACCTCGGGGATGACAGGCAGAAAGAATCCTTTCACATTAAATTCACTTACCGGCCGTTTTTCCGGCGTTTGAAGAATTTTACAAAGCGTTTGTTACCTTGGGGAACAAAGGCTTTTTTGGCTTCCAACTGCTTTAATTTCTTTTTGCTCGCTCCCACTTTTACGGCAAAGGGGTTTTTAGGCGCTTCATTTTCGCTTAAAATCCGTGCGGCATCGGCGGCCTTACGGAAGGTTTTAGGCTTTTTAACAGGTACAGGCTTTACCACGGCTTCCACGCGCGGTGTCTGCGGCAAATATACTTCACCCTCGGCCAGTAGCCGCTTGGCCACTTCGGTCGCCTTGGACGGGCGGGCCTCGCGTTTTCGGCGGTTTTTAGCGTGTCTATCCCCCTCTTCCTGCGCCACAAATTTAGGCGCGGGCAAGGGTTCAATCGTCTTTTGTACCGTTCTAACCGGGATAGAAAATTTGGTAACCTTGCAAATATCGCTCCATTTATCCATATCGTCGGAAATGAGCGACACGGCCGAGCCCACCGCCCCCGCGCGGCCCGTCCGGCCGATACGGTGGATATAATCCTCGGGGCATTGGGGCAAATCGTAATTAATCACGCAGGCCAAATTGGGCACGTCAATCCCGCGGGCGGCCACGTCGGTAGCCACCAATACACGTACCGCGCCGCTTCTAAAAAATTCCAGCACTTGGCGGCGGCGGTTTTGTCGCAAATCCCCGTGCAAGGCATTGGCCTTTTGTCCGTAGAGTTTAAGTTGCTTGGCCAAGCGTTCCGCACCGTGTTTGGTACGCGTAAAGACCAAAATTGAGCCCGGGCGCGTGTTCAATTCGTGGAGCAACTGCGGCAGTTTTTCACGCACGGAAACCTGCACAATTTCTTGCACCACCAAATCGGCGGGCGAAGTTACAGAGCCAATTTTAACGCGGGCAGGTTGGTGTAAAAATTCATTTGCCAGCCCCACAATTTCCTTGGGAAGCGTGGCTGAAAAAAGCAGCGTTTGGCGCGGCGTGGGCAAGGCGGCGGCAATTTTGCGCATATCATCAATAAAACCCATATCCAGCATACGGTCCGTTTCGTCCAGCACCAAATAGCGCACCTGTTTAATATCCACGCTCTTGCGCCCCATATGGTCTAGCAAACGTCCAGGCGTGGCGATAATCACGCGCGGGTGGCGGCGCAAATCGGCATATTGCTTATGGATATTGTCCCCGCCGATAACCAGAGCGGCGGAAACCGGGTGTTCTTCGTCAGTCAGTTTATTAAGTTCAGTCATTGTCTGCTGCGCCAATTCACGCGTAGGCGATAAAATAAGTGCATTTTCCTGCGGATTATCCGTCAGACGCGCCACCAGCGGAAGCAAAAAAGCAAAGGTCTTTCCTGTACCTGTCTGGGCAGTAGCCAATACATCCTGTCCGCGCAAGGCGGGCGGAATAGCCCCCTCTTGCACAGGGGTCGGCTCCGTAATATCCAAGCGTTTTAAGGCGTTTTGCAAAAATTCGGGCAATAATTGGAAAGCGTTCATTAATTATCCTCCGCCAGCGCGGCTTCGCACTCCTCGTTTAAGCGCAGCCACTCCTCTTCGGCGTTCTTTAATTGGTCATTTAAAAGGGCCAATTCTATACTGCCGTCCGCCGAATATTCGGCCACCAGTTGGTCCTCCAAGGTCTTTTTGCGCGCGGAAAGTTTTTCTATCTTTTCATCCAACGCGCGGATTTCCTTTTTAAGCGGAGCCACGCGGGCGCGGCGTTCGGCGGCGGCCTTGCGCTGGGCCTCTTTGGAGGTCATTTTGTCGCTGGCGAGGTCGTTACGGTCGTTATTTTTAAGCAGTTGGGCCTTGTAATCGTCCAAATCGCCCGTAAAGGTTTTGCAGGTGCCGTGGCGGACAATCCACAACGTATCGCAAGTGAGTTCTATCACGTGCAAGTCGTGCGTAATCAGCACCACCGCGCCTTGGTACTCGTTTAAGGCTTCCAAGAGCGCTTGGCGGGATTGGATATCCAAATGGTTCGTGGGTTCATCCAAAATCAGCAAGTGCGGCGCATCCTTGGTAATAAGCGCCAAAAGCAGGCGGGACTTTTCGCCCCCTGAGAGTTTGCCGATTTCCGTATCGCTCTTAGCCTTATTTAAGCCAAACGCACCCAACTGCGCGCGGACCTGCGTTTCCGTAGCCAGCGGCATTACGGCGGACAGTTGCTCATACGGCGTTTTTTCCACGTCCAATTCTTCCGTTTGGTGCTGGGAGAAATAGGCAATCTTCATTTTTTTGGCTACGGTCATCTTACCGCTCATCAAAAGCAAGCGGTGGGATAAAATTTTAGCCAAAGTGGATTTACCGTTTCCGTTGGCGCCCAACAACGCAATGCGGTCATCGGGCTCAATGCGCAAATTCAAATCGCTGAGTACGGGTTTATCGTCATACCCGGCCACGCCGTTTTCAATAGTAATTAAAGAGTTTTGCAACCGCACCGGGGACGGAAATTCAAAATGCGCTTCGGGGTCTTTTGGAATTTGCGGCGCGGCGCCCAGTTTTTCAATCATTTTAATACGGCTCTGCGCCTGCTTGGCCTTGGTGGCCTTATAGCGGAAGCGGTCCACAAACGACTGCAAATGCGCCACCACGCGCTCGTGCTTGGCGGCCGCCAAACGCAGCCCCTCAATAGCCGCCGCGCGGGTGCGCTCATAGGTATCGTAATTGCCGTTGTAGAGTTTTAATTGGCCGTCTTCTACGTGGATAATTTTATCGCACAGGCGGTTTAAAATGTGGCGGTCGTGGCTGATGATAAAAACGGTTTTGTCCAAACGGACAAGGTAATTTTCCAACCACATTGCGGTCTCCAAATCCAAGTGGTTGGTGGGTTCGTCTAAGAGTAAACAGTTGGACGGCGCATACAAGCAAGCGGCCACATTGGCGCGGACCTGCCACCCGCCGGAAAATTCCTTTAACGGGCGGCGGAAATCGGTATTTAAAAAGCCAAGCCCGCTCAAAATGGCGCTGGCGCGCGCTTCGGCGCTGTGTGCGCCCAAAAACTCCAATTTATCAAACACTTCGGCCATACGCTCGCCCGAAATGTTGGGGTTTTCCAGTTCCTTTTGCAGGGCGGCCAATTCTTTATCGGCGGATAAGACATAATCCAACAACGGCACGGACGGGTCCGCAATATCCTGCGCCACGGAGGCTATTTTGGTTCCGCGGGAAATTTCTATTTTGCCGCCGTCCGGCGAGAACTTTCCTTCAATCAGTTTAAAAAGCGTACTTTTGCCGCACCCGTTGGGGCCGACAAGGCCCACCTTTTGCCCGTCCTGAATCATTACGGACGTATCTTCAAACAAGGTGCGCAAGCCAAAATGGAAGGAAAGGTCTTTAATGTCTATCATAGAATATATATTTTACTAAATTTGGACTATATACGCGGGAGCGGTATATAAAAAGGCCCCGCACGGGCAAATTCACGCGCGGGGATTTTCCTTAAAACCAAGCCTAACGGTGTAAGTTTACAAAGGCGGCGGCTTCAATGCCCGCCTTGGCCCCGTTTCCGGCGGCAATAATTGCCTGGCGGTAGTGCTTATCGGCACAGTCGCCCGCGGCAAAAATGCCCTCAATGGTCGTATGTGTGCGCTCGTCCGCAAGCACGAGGCCGTTATCGGCCAGCGCTACCAAGGAATCTTTCAAAAAGGCCGTCTGGGGCTCGGCCCCAATGGCTACAAACAAGCCTGAGCAGGCAATTTGGGTGATTTCCCCGGTTTTTACATTTTTTACCTTTACGCCTTCCAGCGTTTCGCCGCCTAAAAGTTCCACGGGCACGCTGTTAAGCACCAGTTTGATTTTGGGGTTAGACTTTACCTTTTCCACGGTTACCTGGTCGGCGCGGAAAGCGTCGCGGCGGTGGATTAAATTCACTTCGGGGCAGAATTGCGACAAGAAGAGCGCGTCCTCAAACGCCGTATTGCCGCCGCCCACTACGCATACCGTTTTGCCGCGCATAAAAAATCCGTCGCAAGTGGCACAGGCGGAAAGCCCGTGGCCGATAAATTTTTCTTCGCCGGGAAGCCCCAACCAGCGGGCTTTGGCCCCGGTGGCGATAATTACGCTTTTGGCCAAATATTGTTTGCCGTCGGTCGTCGTCAGCGTAAAGGGCGACTTTTCCCCCTCCACCTTGGCAATCTCGTCCGCCGTAAATTCCACGCCCAAGCGTTTGCATTGCTTGTGCATATTGTCCATTAATTCAAAACCGCCTACGGGATTAACAAACCCGGCGTAATTTTCAATATCCGGCGTAGTTAATAACTGCCCGCCCGGCACCGCGCCGCCCGCAATAACGGGCTTTACCCCCGCCCGCACCGCGTAAATGGCCGCACTGCACCCGGCAGGGCCCGCGCCGATAATAAGCAAATCCACTTCTCTCATAATGACGAAAACTCCTTGTATAAGTTTTGGAAATATTCCACCGGAAAGCCCACCACATTACTGCGGCTGCCGACAATGCGCTCTATGAACGGGTCTTCCTCGTCCTGCACCGCATAGGCCCCGGCTTTATCCATATGTTTCCCGGCCAAATGGTCCAACTGTTCAGGCGACAAGGTGCGCGCCTTGCACTTGGAAACATCGTACCCGTAGAGCATTTTATGCCCGTTTAAGCACATAATGCACACCCCGGTATAAACGGACTGCCAGGAGCCGTTTAACTTGTTTAAAATGCGCAGGGCGTCCTTTTTGTCCTTGGGCTTGCCGATAATTTCACCCTTGCAAAACACCAAGGTATCCGCACCGATAACCACCGCGCCCGGATACTTTTGGGCCACGTCAAAGGCCTTTTGCACGGCCAGTTCGCTCACGCGGGCCGCCGGACGCTTTTTGGCGCTTTTTTCGGGGGTTTGGGACGGAATAATATCAAACGCAAACCCCAACTCCTTTAAAAGAGCAATGCGGCGCGGGGACTTGGAGGCTAAAATTAAGTGCATATTATTTGCGCACGAATTTGGAAATAATCAGGTATCCCAACACCAGCCCGATAATGCCGCAAATGCTCACACACAGGGCCAAGGGATGAATACCCACCGTGTAAACGCGCGTTAAGGCGTGGTCCAACTGCTGGGGCAAATAGGCGGCCAATTTTTCAAGGCCCAGGCCAATCAAAGCCCCCAAGACTAACGTCAACAACGCAAAAATAATTCCTCTCATACGACTCTCCTTAATTAGTTTAAAGTAATTGTATCTTTTTTAATCGGCACGGGGACGTTCGTTTTGCCGTCCTCGCTGTCCGTAAGGCTGTAACGCATCCGCCAAAAGCCAATACCAGCCAACACCGCCACCGCGCCCACAATCAGCCACGGGCCGGGCAAATAGTGCGGGGCCACATAATCACCCAACAAGCCAGCCATAAAGAAGCCGACCGCCGAGCCCAAATTGTAAAACACCATCAGCATCCCCAAATACCGCCCGCGGGTTTCGCGCGAAGCAATATTAGACACCAAGGTTTGCTCGCCGGGCGAAACAATCAGTTCGCCGACGCCTGCCAAAAATACACCAAAAGCAATTAAAATAAAACTGTCAAAAAACCCTACCGAGCCAAACCCCACCGCATACGCCAAGCACCCCAGCAGCATTGCCGTAGAAAGGCGGATTTTGCTCATCAGCACCGTACCCCAATATTGCAAAAACACCACCACCAGGCCGTTTACCGTAAAAAACCACCCGATATAATACTCCGGCATATGCAAATACTGTTTGCAATGCACCGAAAGCCCCACCACCAACTGGGAGTTCACGGCCGTAATCAGCAGTACATACAGGCACAATTTGGCCAGGCGCGTATCCTTTAAGGCAAGCAAGGTGGAAACGAAACTGGGCTTGCGCGATTTACACGGAATATGATTATCCTGCACCAGCCGCCCCAAATACAAAATGGTAACTGCGTACAAAATAGCCGTAAAGTAAAACGCCATACTGTACGAATACCGCACCAAAAAGCCACCCATAGCCGGGCCCAACGCCCAGCCGATGTTTAGCCCTATGCGGATAATGCCAAAGGCTTCTACACGCTCTTTGGGTGTGGTATTGTCCGTTACCCACGCATTAGAAGCCGGGCGGAAGAACGCACCCAAAAAGGTGGTTAAAAAGTACCAGGTGAGCATCCAGCCCACGTTTACTTTTAGTTCAATGCACAGCCCCAGCGCAAACATTGCAACAATTTGGGAAAACAGCCCCCACATCATTACATTTTTGCGGCCAAACGCATCGGCCAGTTCGCCGCTAATGGCGCTGGACACACAGCGGGACAGCCCGGCCAGCGCAATCACCAGTCCGGCAAGGGACGGAGACAGCCCCCGCTGGCTAATTAAATAAATGGTAAAAAAGGGTAAAGAGAGCCCGTAGCCAAAGAGCAAAAGCCCGTTGGCGGCGGAAATAAGAATCATACTGCGTTTGGTTTCTCTCTGCATATATAGATATTGTATAAAATAAACCGCGTGCCCGTTGAGTGCCCGACGGAGAAAAATAGAAAAAATTTCCCAATTAAAGTAAATTTTGATATAATATGTCAAGGGATTTTTATGACCAGGGAAGAAGAGCTCGTAAAAAATGTGCAGTTTGTAGAGTCTGCCCTGTGCGCCGCGTGCCAAAAGGCGGGCCGGAACCCGCAGGACGTAACCTTAATGGCCGTAACCAAGTACGCGCAAGACAAGGATGTTTTAACGCTCTTGGCTAGTGGCCTTATCCGGCACATTGGCGAATCCCGCGTCCAACAGGCTGAAAAACGCTGGACGAGTCCCGTTTTTGCGCAGTACAAAACCGTTAAACATTTTATCGGGCATTTACAAAAAAACAAAGCGGCCAAAGCCGCGCGGTTGTTTGATTTTATAGACTCCTTGGATAACGAAGAAACCGCCCTGGCCTTAAACCGCACCGCACCGGAAGGAAAGATACTCCGAGCGCTTGTACAAATAAAACTGACGCAAAAAGACACCCAATCCGGCTTGCCCCTTAACGAAGCGCGGGCCTTGGTAAAGAAACTGGCGGGACTGGAACACATTAAAATTTGCGGGTATATGGGTATTGCCCCACAGGGCGCAACGCAAGAAGAGTTGCACCGCATTTTTAAACAGGTCAAAACAGTCTTTGACCAAGATTTTCCCAGCGGCGAGCGGTATTTGTCGCTAGGGATGAGTGAAGATTTTAGGGCGGCGGTAGAGGAAGGCTCTACCCTGCCGCGAATTGGCAGCCGTTTATTTGCCACAACTTTGGAGGGTTTATGATTATAAAGGTCCGTTTAATCCCAACCGCAGGGCGCAATGAGGTAATCAGCCGCATTGGCAGTGTACTGCGCGTAAAGATTAAAAATAAAAAGGTGGATGACGACGCCGCCAACGCCATTATGAAGACCTTCCTGGCTGATTTCTTTAACGTGGCGGAAGAAAGCATTATCATCGTAAAAGGCGCCAAAGGAAAGGAAAAGACCGTAGAAGTGCGCGACAAAAGTGAAGAAGAATTGCGCAAGATTATGGATTCTATTCCGTAGAATTTGCAGTTGTTCCCTACAAACCCTAACGCCCGGCACTTTTCTCCGCCGGGCGTTTTTATTGGTAAAAAACGCCCCGGGGCCATAAAGCCACCGGGGCAAAAAAGAATACCCAACCGCTTTACGCTTTGGGCGCGTTATCCAACAGCTGCGCCACGCCTTGCGCAATATTGCGCCCGCTGGGCTGTTGGTACGCATACAGACCAAATTGCGGCAGTACCGCAAACAAATGGTCAAAAATATCGCTTTGAAGCGCCTCGTAATCGGTCCAAACCGTCGTATTCAAAAAGCAATACACCTCTAACGGCAGGCCCTGGGCTTCCTGCTTTAATTGGCGCACCATCAACGTAAAATTTGCATCGCCGGACACCACATACGGGCGCGAAGCCAAATATAACTCCGTATAGCGGCGGAAGGTGCCCAAGTTGGTTAAATGCCGCCCGTTAATCAGGTTTTCCTTTACGTTGCGTTTGGCGTTAAAGGCGGTTATTTCGGCCTCTTTTCCGGACAAATAATCCTTTAACAGTTCAATTTTTTTCAAGCGTTCCAACATTGGACGGTCCAAAAATTTAACCGTATCCACATCAATTAAAATACTGCGCTGGATACGCCGCGCCTTGGCCGCATACATACCGCTCCAATTTTTAAACGGTTTGGAAATCATATCGTAGGTCGGCACGCTGACAATCGTCATATCAAAGTTTTGCACGCGCACGCTGGTGAGCGAAATATCAATAATATTCCCGTCGGCCCCGGCAGAATCCACGGTAATCCAATCGCCGATTTTAATCAGTTTATTGGTCGTCAACTGGATACTGGCGGCGAACCCTAAAATAGGATCTTTAAAAATTAAGGAGAAGACCGCCGCCAAAGCGGACAAGCCCGTAATAATGTACATCGGTTTGCGCCCCAGCACCAAAGACAATATAAAAAGCCCCGTACCCAAAAAGACGACGATTTTTACCGCCTGCACAAGCCCCTTTATGGGGATATTAGGGTTACGCCCGTAGAGGTGGGATAAGGTATCCAACAGCGCGTTAATAAGCCAAGAGAAACTAATCACCACGAACAGCCCCGTCAGTTTACCCATTAAGGTTGCCAGCCAAGCAATATCCTCGGAAATAAACACCGGGTGCAGGTTAATGGCGGCCATTGCAGCCACCACCACGCCAAGCGCCGTAAAAAAGCGGTGCTCGCGCATTGCGTTAAACCACTTTTCGGAGTGCAATTTAGCCACCAGTTTGCTTAAATATTTATTGCAAAACCAAGTGCTAAAACGCGCCAAAATATACAGCACAAACACAAACAGGATAGCGGACGCAATTTGCGCAATCAATACGTTATATTGGTCCGGGATGTACGGCAATTTTTCAACAAACGGCAAAATCAACTTCACTTATTGCTCCTTTATGTAAAAAAGTTACTATAATAAAGTGTATGAAAAAAATACTCTTGGGCGCAATGTTTGCCTGCCTTTTATCCGCCTGCTACACACCGCTAAACAATTCCGGCGTGGCCACGACAAAGCCTTGGCTGGAAGTTTCCGCCAAGAAGTTGGATTTTGATGGCAAACAATACGATTCCTGCTACCGCTTTAACATCCATTTTTGGCCGCAGGAAGTAGCCGAAGTGATAGATATGAAGAACGCCTGCGTGGACGCCTGCTGCTGGCGCAGCGACAAAACCGAAGTAACGCTGGATTTTAATAAAGATTTTGACCAACGCTTGGCCTACTACGGTCGCGCGCGCAAATACACGCCCGGCAAAATCACCTTTAAGGTAACGCACTCCAATTTAGTAAACACCACCAAAGTAACCACGGACCCCAAGGGCGCGGTTGCAAACAGTGGGCTTGTAAAACTATCCTATAAAGAGTACGAAAACCCCGCCCGCTTAAAGCAAATTGAAGAGGCCGCCAACCGCTTGCAAACGCGTCGCAACGCCTATTTAAACGAACAACGCCAACAGCAGGCCGAAAGGGTGGCTAAAACCGTCGTACAGCCCGCCAGCAAAGAAGCACAGGCCAAAGCCTTGCTCTCGCGCGTGGCCGGGCCGAAAATAGACAAGTATTTCTACCAAATGAACAAGTCCTACAACCGCCAAGGGGCCGTATTTATGTTAAGCGACCGCCTTTTGCAAGTGCAGGAACTGAACACGCAGGGCGGCTTTGCCGTTTACTGCCACGCCAAGGCCCGCACCGGGGTAAGCGCTACGCAGTTAAAGGCTTCTACTTTTCCCTGTGGAAAATGGCGCGTAGATTTGGAAGCGCAAACCGTCCAGCCGGACAACGCCAAAGCCAAGCAAATTTGGGGAAAATAGATAGGCCATTTTCTTGTTTTTTCTCTTTTTTCATTAAGTTGTCATTCCCGAGTATCGTAGTCGGGGATCTGTCGTTGCGTAAGAGAACAGCAACAGCCAAAAACAGATTCCCGACTACGATACTCGGGAATGACAACAATAATAACAACAGCTCCCGGATAAAAACCTTCCGGGATGACGGCACCCTGCGGGCCGCAGATTATCTGTACTCGTTTGATTTATTGGGCACCACTCTTTTTGTAATGTCGCAAACCAACGAAACAGCGGCAATCAAGGCCATCATAAAAATTGGGGGTCATTCTGAACTGGCGGCCCGCAGGGTTTTCAGAATCTACCGATTGTGTTGTTTGGCTTTTGTATTGTCGTTGCCGTCATCCTGGAAAGCCGTAGTCCAGGATCTGTCGTTATAAAATAAGGATTAGATACTGGACAGAAACCTTCCAGTATGACCTTTATTTTTACAAACGACCAACTACCCAAGCAGTAGATCCTGAACTAAATTCAGGATGACCCATTTTTTTAATAAAGTCGTCATTTCCGAAAGCAGCCGGCGTGGAACGCTCGGAAATCTGTTTTTGTTGTGCTTGTTCTCTTACGAAACGACAGCCCCCGAGCCCTGCGGGCCGCCAAACACTCGGGGATGACGAAAACCTGCAAAGCGCCAATTACTACGGAATAACACCACAAAACCACTAAAAAACCTCCGCTTGAGGCGGAGGTTTTACATTTTTTACATTAAAACTTATTTCACTTACTCGCAATACAGCACAGTATAACTCACGTCAAAATGGGCTTGGTTACCTTCACACGAGCCAACACTCCACGAGTAAGAATTTATTACATTATCCGAACAAGAGGCACCAATGGTTGCCCCAGAATCATAAGCATAGGGAAACCCCGACACACCCGCATTTCTTGGATCTGTATTAGGCATTACGGAATATGGCCCGTTACCCGTATTACAGTTAGCCGTAGTAACTTGTCGCTGCAACGCATTTTGTTTGGAAGAAGAACCCGAGCGCTTATATGTTTTTCCGCTGTCGCTGCCGGACTCGGACACGCGCGCCTTAGATTTAAGCAAGTAAGAAGTATATTTCGGCGTCTTGCACTCTTGCGAGGTCCCCTCACCAGGCTCCTTCACGCGGCAGTTCCAAAACGCACAATAATGCAAACCGTATAGTATATTACGCTCCGAAGCATCTGTTCCCCTTGGAACCAAACATCCTACGGCATAAGATTTCGCACGGACCGATACCGGGTCTGGCCCAATATCGTGCGTAGTCCCATTGCAAGAACTATTATTTACAAGCCAAGTATGACCATTGCTTCCGTAAGCCCCACTTAATATATAATTTTCCGTATAAAACCGGCTCCCGGCGTTAAAGTTTTCCTGTTCATAATACGAGGGATCTAAGCGGGTACTCACCCAGTTGGCCAGTTCAGGAGCATTGTTCTGTTTTGCATTAACCCCGTGTTCACTGCATACTTCCGTAAAATAGGCCGCCCAACTCTCTTTAAAATGTTCATTGGAACCTTCATCAAAACAAGCCGCACACTCACATTGCACGTCGTATTTTCGGTCATCGTCCCCCGGCTCATACCACGGCGCACCTTTGCCAGAAACATACGCAGAACTATTACCAATATATTCCTTTACATCCACATATTCCGTGCCCCATACGCTTTCACCCTCGGTACTCGCCGAGGAATTATAATCGCATTGGTATTCATTGCTCCACTCCATTTCTTTATCCAAATAGGCCGAGTTCTGTGCACTTTTATTAATCTTGGCAGTGCTGGAAATATCCATATTGTCCGCCTTGCCACCCATTACCGCTACGTCATTACCGTAA
>ERZ808240.415-NODE-415-length-57046-cov-4.794985_pt1 | contig 57046 bp, 46 predicted proteins | sample MGYA00521084_ERZ808240 | MGnify/ENA primary metagenome ERZ808240 (study PRJEB31516, sample SAMN03275571) | gut metagenome | biome: mammalia-associated habitat; material: feces | host: Papio cynocephalus | place: Kenya | collected 2012-08-06 ...
AGCGTGGTTCTCGGACAAGGATAACGCTGACACATGGCAGCGTGGTTCTCGGACAAGGATAACGCTGACACATGGCAGCGTGGTTCTCGGACATACATACTCGAAGCCCTATATAATGAGTTTTGCACCGTGCGCATCCCGTATCACGCCAGGAAGGGAGCGCACCTTGACATAGGGTAGGCATCATAGCTTTCCTGACCGCGCCCTAAGCGGATGCGGCGACCAACCAGTTTGGCCGTCGCTGAAGCGACGGCCGGAAAGGAGAAAGAGCATGCAAGCTATTACCGAAGATAAGGCGATGAAGCCGGGCTTCACCAACTCCGTCGTCTTCAACCTCGTCATGCGAAGGAACCCGGATCTTTGCAAAGGGGTCGTTGAAGCCGCCCTCGGGTTCGAGCTATCTAAGATCTCGTACATCGAGACGGAGAAGACGATCCAGCCAAAGCTGACGAGCAAGAATGTCCGCCTCGACGTCGTCGCGAAGGCCGACGGCAAGATGATCGACATCGAGATGCAGGTAGCCTACGAGCCGTCGCTGGCGAGACGGGCAAGATACTACGAATCGGCGATGGATACCGATGCGTTGAAGTCGGGCATTTCCTACCATGAACTCCCGGAAAGCTACGTCATCTTCTTCTGCAAAGGCACACCGTTCGGAAAAGGCTGCGCGGAACGTCGCTTCGCTATGATGGATGCGATGCACCCGACGGAGAAGATGGCGCTTGACGACGGCAGGACCGTCGTCGTGCTGTCGGCCGGCAATTGGGCCGAGGCCGAGAGCCCTTCGTTGTCTAGGTTGCTAAAATACATCCATACCGGAAACGTCGACGACGGTTCGGACGACTTGACATCGAGGTTGGAGAACGCCGTGCGCGAGCTTCGAGAGGATGAAGAGAACATGGGCTATATGACCCTTGCGGAGCAGTTGGAGATCTTGGAGCGAACTGCAAACGAGCAGCTTGCCGAGAAAGACGAGCAGCTTGCCGAGCAACGCCGGCAGCTGGCCGAGAAAGACGAGCAGATCGGCCGAGGGCAATCCATCAAAGAACTTGCCGTTCGCCTCATTTCCGAGGGTCGCGGCGAGGAGTTCATGAAGGCAGCGTCAGACGATGCCGCGATGGAGCGCCTTCTCAACGATGGAGAATAGCCTACCCTGAAAGGGCGCCGAAAGCCCCGCGGATGTTTCCGCGGGGCTTTCCTGTTGCACCCCGATTTTGTCTGGCATTCTTTTGCGCGAAGGGAAAGTTCTTGCGGCCGGGTCCGCAACGACGCATGCGCGCTGCCGGTGCGATGATGTTCGCGCGACACGGAGCCGTCAACGGCTGACCTAAGCAAAGGAGCGATCGGAGAAAGATGGAGGGAGACGGATGAGCGCCTCCCTCCTGCGTTTCCCCTTGGCGGCGTTCACCGACCGGCTATTGCCTGAGTCCGCAGCAGGGGCAGTACGTAGCCCCAGCCGGGACGCTTCCGCCGCACCCCTCGCACTTCGACGGCGCTGAAACAGGCCTTTGCGCCATCATCAGCTGCCTCGATGCTCCCGCTATGCCGCTCATCGCCTGCTCGATCACGCTGGCGGGGTCTTCCTTTGCGGACACCCCTGCGTCAATGAGAGCCGCGACGTGCTCGAGCTGGTTCAGAACCGACATGGTCTTCACGATGCGGGCATGGCTTGCCCAGTTGGTGATAGCGAACGAGCAGGAGGCGAGATCGAGGATGTAAGACGCGCCCCCGATCTGCTCAAGGGCCCCATGGGAGTCCAAGTAGTGCTTCAGCGTGAGCTGGTCGATGGGCTCGCCTTGGTCGGCTATGCCCTCCATCGCCTTCCAAATGACCTGATGGGAGCTTCTCCCGAAATCGTTCGGTCGAAGGATGCCTCGGGCCGCAGGGAAGACAGACGGGTCGAGGATGGCCGCCGCGAGCACAGACTTCTCCGCTTCGACCTCGATTAAGAGCTTCTTCTCCATGGTTCCGTCCTTTCGCGCCGCCGTGCGGCAGCGCATAGAATGCCTGCCGCACCTGCCGTTCGCTTGCCGTTGTCAAGGATCAGCGCGCCTTCGGGCGTTGTGCCGGGCGCACGGTGCGACGACATCATATCATGTGCCAAAGTCGTGCGATAATCGCGCGCATCGCCGGCAAAGCCTGGCGGAACGAACTTTGGCTGAAACAGTGCGGCTTAGCCTTAGATGCGGCGGTTCTCGTTAAGCCAGGTCAATCAACGCTGCCACATGGCAGCGTTGTATTCGCCTGAGGATAAATAACAAAGAGCGGAGGGGCGATGATGATGCGAAACGGCTGGAAAGTCGAAATCAGGAAACCGAGGATGTGCTTCACTCGATTCTCGTACGAGCGGTATCCTGCCTTCAGGTACGTGAAGGATGGGAAGCGGGCGTACCATTGGGAGGCCACGGGGCTTTCCGAGAGCGAAGCAAAGCGCTACGAGGAGACGGCGCGCAGGGACGGCTATTCGGTGAAGGCGCTCCCTCCGGCGCTGCTCAGGTCGTCGAGCTACCGCCGCGAGTTCATGTCTCGAAACCCGGGCCCATGGCGCTGCCGCTATTGCGGCAGGGCGTTGCGCCGCGAAGAGGACATGGAGGTAGACCATCTGGTTCCTGTGGCTGCCGTTCAGAAATCCCCCGTTGCGCGCCGGATCCTGGCGAGCATAGGCGCTGAGAGCGTGAACGACGAGCCGAACCTCGTCCCGAGCTGCCACGCGTGCAACGCAAGAAAGGGAAGCAAGACTGGGCTTTGGCTGATTCGCGGCGTTTTGGGTGCCCATCGGTCGTATTGGGTCGCACTCCGCATCGCGCAGGCGCTGTTTGTCGCTCTTTGCCTCTGGCTTGTTTTCGGGGGAGGGCTTGCTTGCGCAGCCTCGATTCCGCGTTTCTTCTAAGCGGCGTCTTTCGAACTATCTGAGACCTAGCTAATAAAAACCCCAGGTCAATCAACGCTGCCACATGGCAGCGTTATAGTTTCGCGAGAATATTCTGGCATCAAATTCCGGTGTGTTGATTGTTGCGGGAAACTGTCGGCATGTCGAGCGAGGGGAGTGGGCCGCAGCGATATGCCGCGGCCCTCGTGCCGTCTCGTCCGAACCTACCAAAGCGGCGGCAAGGAAAGCGCCATCGAAATGGCTATATCCTCAACTGCGTGGCCGATGCTCCCGCACCCGTTCCTAGAAGACGACGTCTTCGTCGTAATAGGGGACGTTGGCAGTGTCGTAGCCGCCTGATGCAGGCGAGCCGTTCGCGGCAGGTGCCGAGACGGCACCATTTCGCGGGGGCAGCTCGACCTCCTGCACCGCAACCTCGATCTTGCTGTGCACCTTCCCGTCCTTCTCCCATCGGCTGTAGCGCAGCTTCCCGCCGACGGTCACCTTCGTTCCCTTTGTTAGATAGGGAGCCAGGGCGAGGGGCCTTCCCTTCCCGCCTATGAAGCAGGGGATGTAATTGGTGTGGTCCTCCCACTGGCCGGTGCTGGTGTTCTTCTTGCGGTCGCTGACCGCGAGGGTGAAGGACAAGATGGACCACCCCGACTGCGTCGTGCGCAGCTCGGGATCTCGGGTGATGTTTCCTGTGATTCCGACATGGTTGTAGGACATGGTTCTACCTCCGTTCTGCGCACAGACGAACCGGCCGGGCGGCCGCACTCTGATAGGTTCGGTTTTCAACGTGCGCGATAGTCCTGCTGACTTGATTGAGGACAGGTGCGAAGCGAAGATACCACAGCTTCTCATCTCGCACCAAAAAGCTAGCGGTTTGCTTATGAGGCGCGTCGTTCCCTTTTGGCAGCAAGCACGACGGCGTTTTATTGCTCGAACCCGTTGAGCAGGTTGCAACCTTCGGAATCTGAAAACTCGCATGTTGGAACATACCAGCTTTGCGATATGAAACAATCGGTTAAATCCGAATCATTGAAAATGAGTCCATGGCGCGCGTAGATCTCGTTGATTGCGATCGTCAAATTGTGGTCGCCTAGCTGCTGTACTTCGTATCCCGTGTAAAGGCAGGTGTTGCTATCGGGGAGAACATAGCACATGGGGTTCAGGGTACAGTTGTTCGGACGAGAATACCCTGCGTGTGTGCGTCCTGTGATGCGGACATGTTCTTTGCGTGTGCTTGGAATCAAAAATTATTTTCCCTAAAGGGGTCGATTCACAGGTTGCACACATCTACCGAATATTGAGCTTGCGAGATCTTGATTTGTGTAAATCGGCTCAGTTACCGCACGGGAAGCTTAGGAAGCGCGGATGCGTTCACGAGGATTCAAGTTGCATTCCAGATGAAGCGCTTTGCCTTTAGTGCAGCCAAATAATGGCAGGTCAGGTAGATAAAAACAGACCGTATTATCGCTGTTCTGCCTTTGTATTGGCTCAGACGGTTACCGCAGCATGCGCCCTGCTGACGTTGATAGTGCTTCTTATCGACCGCGCCAAGTGAACGACATGCAGTAAAAGAAAACCCGGCTCAGCCGTCCAAAGCATAGCCGGGTAGACTCAAACGATGTCGCCCGGTATGTCGGGGCACCGTGCTTCGCACTATACGCGTGCGTTTTCGTTTGCGCAATACCATTCACCGATTCAGATGTCAAGACATAATAAAAGAACCACCCAATCTCTTGGGCGGTTCTTGGAGCTTCATGGCTCCCCGGGTAGGATTCGAACCTACAACCCTCCGGTTAACAGCCGGATGCTCTGCCGTTGAGCTACCGAGGAATTCGGTGCGCTTCTGTTTCCTTGGCGCAAGAAAGTATTATACGGATTTCAATTTTCTGCGCAAGCCCCTTTTTTAAAAATTCTTGTAGGGGCGCAAGTGGCTGCTCGTACGATGCTGAACTTGCCCGCCGACGTTGGCTTGCGTGCCGTCAATTGCCCACCACTTGCGAGGCCATGCGGCCACCTGAAAAGAATCAAGCCCGGTTACCCGGGCTTGATGGTTGCTGCTTTTACCGAAGCTTTTCTTCGGCCGTTTTCATTACTTGTGCGTAGTTGGCTATCTTGTAATCAAGTTTGTCGATGCCGGCCTGCATTTCCGCTACGCGCTGACGCATCAGGTCGCGCTGCTCTTCTAGAAGCGCGATGCGTTGCTGGATGGTGCTGTCGCCCTCGGCGATAAGCCTCATGTATTCAATGAGCGCGTCGATGGACATACCCGCCCCGCGCATGCACTTGATGAACTGGATGCGCGCGCAATCTTGCTCGGAATAGTCCCGGATGCCGCTTGATGTGCGGCGTACCGGCGTCATAAGCCCCACGCGCTCGTAATAGCGCAGCGTGTCGGCTGAAATGTCAAATTGCTTGCTAACCTCAGCGATTTTCATGAACGTCCCCTCGCGTTTACCTTGTTACATATATTTCACCACTTAGACCTTGCTTCATGTCAAGCGTTTTAGAAGGGTTTCACGACTTGCCCGGGTCGAATCGGGCCGAACCGGGCGGTTTTCATTGAGGGTCCTTGCGTTACTGGCTCTTGCTGTCGGGATTTCGCTGCCAAAATGAGCTGCTGCTGTCAAAATTTGCGTCTATGTGTGCGAATTACTTATTCCTGGCGGCGAAAACCTCCTTTCTTATGCGATGGTTACCACCGTTTGCTCGTTTGCTACGTGCGAGAGTAGCCGAAGGGGCCAAAGGCGAAGTGTGAATACACATGAGCGCAAATTTTGGCAGCGACTACGACAAGGCGTCGCGCAAAAGGGGTTTTTAAGGCCTATTCTCGCATGCGGCTTGGGCGTTTCGGTTATCTTTGCGGGCTTGATGTCGCTTGCGTGCGCTATCAGGTAAGATGAAAGGCTGCAGCAAAGAAAAGGAGTTATTGCACCATGATCATGCAGGTTGAGCATTTGACGAAGTCGTTCGGCGGGCGCACGTTGTTCTCCGACGTCACGTTCAAGCTGGAGGAATATGACCGCTTGGCGCTGGTGGGCCCGAACGGCGCCGGCAAAACCACCATGCTCAACATTATCAGCGGGCGCGAGGACGCCGACGAGGGTCGTATCCTGTTTGCGAAGGGCGCGCGCGTGGGCTATCTGGAGCAGGAGGCCATCGAAATGCCCGATCGCCCTATCTTCGAGGAAGTTATGTCCTCGCAGGTGGAAATCCTGCAAGCTGAGCAACGCCTGCGTGAACTGGAAGAATCGCTGGGTGAGCACCCCACCGAGCGCCAGCTTGCCGCTGCCGGCCGCGCGCGCGATGCGTACGAAACGTTGGGCGGTTACACCATCGAGTCGAAGGTGCGCAGCGTGCTGTTCGGCTTGGGCTTCAAGGAAGGCGACATCATGCAGGCCACCACGAACTTCTCGGGCGGCTGGCAGATGCGCATCGCGCTGGCAAAGCTTTTGGTGCGCAACCCCGAGGTGCTTATGCTCGACGAGCCTACCAACCACTTGGACCTAGAATCGGTGAAGTGGCTCGAGGGCTTTTTGCGTGGCTACGAGGGTACCGTCATCGTGGTCAGCCACGACCGCGAGTTCATGGACAACATGGTCGATCGCGTGGCCGAGGTGGCAAACGGCCGCGTCAACCTGTACAAGGGCAATTACTCTGCCTACCTCAAGGCGCGCGAGGAGCGCATCGAACGCCTGCGCCAGCAGCGCACCAAGCAGCTTGAGGAAATGAAGCACCTGGAAGATTTCGTCGAGCGCTTCCGCTACAAGGCCACGAAGGCCCGTCAGGCGCAGGAGCGCGCGCAGCGCCTGGAGCGCCTCAAGGAAGAGCTCATCGAGATTCCCGAGGAGAAAAAGCCCATCCACTTCAACTTCGTGCAGCCGCCGCGCACCGGCGACGAGGTGGTGCGTTGCCGCGGGCTGGTGAAGCACTTCGGCGACAAGCGCGTGTACGACAACTTCGACTTCACCATGTATCGTGGCGACAAGGTGGCGCTGGTGGGGCCGAACGGCGCGGGCAAGTCTACGCTCATGAAGATGATCGCCGGCGTGCTGAAGCCCGATGCGGGCACCATCACCTATGGCGTGCACGTGGCGTACACGTATTACGCGCAGCATCAGCTGGAGGAACTGCACGCGGGCAACACCGTGTTCGAGGAGCTTGACCATGCAGCGCCGGGATGGACCATCAGCCAGGTGCGCAGCTTGGCGGGCGCGTTTTTGTTCGAGGGTGACGCGGTTGACAAGAAGGTCAGCGTGCTTTCCGGCGGCGAAAAGGGCCGCTTGGCCTTGGCGAAAATGCTGGTGGCGCCGAAGCCCCTGCTGTGCCTGGACGAGCCTACCAACCACTTGGACATCGCCAGCACCGATGTGCTTGAGCAGGCGCTCAACCGCTTTGAGGGCACCATTTTGCTCATCACGCACGACCGTCACCTTATCCGCAGCGTGGCTAACCGCATTGTGGAAGTGAAGCCCAGCAAGGTAACCGTGTACGACGGCGATTACGACTACTACCTGTTCAAGTCCGGCCAGCTTGATGGCCCGGCGCCCACCGACGATTCGCTGGTGGACGAGCTGATGGGCGGCGGTTCGGCTGGCAGCAAAGGTAGTAAGGGCGCAAAAGGACAGGCCAAGGGCGGAAAGGTGAAGGCTTCTGTAAAGGCTGCGCCGGCGGCTGAGGCCGCCGCTTCTGGCGAGTTAACGGCAAAGCGCGGCAGCGCGCCGAAAACTAAGGAGCAGAAACGTCGCGAGGCCGAGGCGCGCAATCGCGCCTATGCTGCGCTCAAGAACCATCGCAAGCGTATTGCCGAGCTGGACAAGCAGATGGAGCGCGACAACGCGCGCATGGAAGAGCTGCTGGCGAAGATGGCCGACCCCGACTTCTACATCAACGAGGACGCGTCGTCGGATGCGGTGGCCGAGCACGCCAAGCTCAAGCAGCGCATCGCCGCTGCGGAGGAGGAGTGGTTCACGCTCAACGAAGAGCTGGAAGCGGAAATGGCAAAGCAGGCTGCCGAGGCGTAAGGCGACGGGGGCCGCGGGACGAAGCGAGCGCTCAGCCGAAGGGCCGCTGTGAACACGGGGACGGAAGCGGTGTTCACGGATGTGTTTTTTTGGGATGCAAAGGGGCAATTGTGAACACCACCTCCGTCCCCGTGTTCACGCAAGCGGTAATCATGAGCGCCGTTCTGTTTCCTCGTTTATGATGGTCGTGGAAACCGCTTTTGCTGGGAATCGGATGAACGAAAGGTTGTTTGCATGCTCAATATTGTGCTGGTGGAGCCGGAGATTCCGCAGAACACGGGCAACGTGGCGCGCACGTGCGCTTGCATTGGCGCTACGTTGCACCTGGTGGAGCCTATGGGGTTTGCCGTGACGCAGCGCAACCTTGCGCGCGCAGGGTGCGATTATTGGGACGATGTGAACATTGTGCGCTGGGCCTGTGCTGATGAGTTTTTTGAAGCGCACGGCGGCGACGAGCTGCACTTGTTCACGGGGCATGTGCAGCGCAGCTACGCGGATGTGGCCTACGGCAAAGATGCCTATTTGGTGTTTGGCCGCGAAAGCCGCGGGCTTGACGAGGCCGTTATGCAGCGCTTCGAAGCCGCTTGCGTGCGCATCCCTATGCGCGAGGGCATGCGGAGCCTAAACTTGAGTAACTCGGTTGCAATAGCCGCCTATGAGGCCCTGCGGCAACAAGGCTGGCCGAACCTGTTGTAAGCGGGGGATTTGCGCAAGCGCGGGGAAGAGTCACCGTGGGCGGGGGACGGAGCGGGTGTTCACGATTGCCCTTTTGTTTCCCGGAGCGCTTGCGTGAACACCGCCTCCGTCCCCTGTTCACGCAGGGCGGTTTTTGCCCAGCGCTGTGCGGGCATTTTCCCTGGTGGGTGCAGTGTGATGTGGCGGTTTGCATGATGGACGGTATGGAAAGGAGAGCGACAGATGGCTGACGAACGCGTTACCGACGAGGCGCTGGCAGCCGCTTGCGCGCTTTCCTCGGGCGAGGCAGACGCGAGCCCCAGCCCTAGCCCTACGCCCACGTTTTCCGGCACCGGCCGGCCGCAGCGCCGCGCGCGCCGGTTGCGTTGGCGGGCGGGTGTTCCCCGTTCCATGATGGCGCTGTCGGCGTTTTCGCTGGCGTTGATGGTGGCTGGCGCGGTGAGCTATGCCTGCAAAGCGCCCGGAATGCTCAGCCGCCCGGCGGTGGCGCCGCTCAACCCGCTGGGGCTTGTGCTTGCCGCAAGCGCTTCGGATGGCGGGGCGCTTTCCGCATCCGCTTCGTCTGCGCAGGCGCATGCCGTCGGGCCCGTTGCGGTGCAGGGCGCAGCTGCGCAAACGTCGGCCGCCGACGTCGCGCTGGGTTTGGGCGCGCAGGGCACGGCACTTGGCGCGGCGTCGCTGGTTACGGGCGCTTCTGCGGTCGATTCGTCGTTCACGCAGGCGGTTGAGGTTTCGAAAGCAAACGAAAGCGCGAAGGCCGATTCCGGCACGGACGCGTCTGGCTCATCGGGCGCCGCGGCCGGCGGCTCCGGTTCGGGCGGCTCCGAATCTGGCGGTTCTTCTTCGGGCGGCGCGTCGTCCGATAGCCCTTCTGCTGGCGGCTCAGGCAACTCCGGCGGCTCTGCGGCGGAAGACCCCAACCCCAGCCCTGCGCCTTCTGGGCCTACCGAGGCCGAAGAAGCCCAGGTCCATGCGATGTTGGTGGATCACCTGTCGCGCGTTAACGCGTATGTGGCGCGTCTGAACAACGCGATTACCGCGTTCGGCAACGACGCCCTGTACGGCTCGATGGCTACACGCCAGGCGGATTACGACGAATGCGCGGCCATCGACAGCCAAACGCTTACGGATTTCCTGACGTTGCGCAATGCAAGCTGCCCCGATGGTTCGCGCCGGGCGGAACAGAAAAGCAACTTGCAGCGGGCCTACATTGCCATCGACGACTACTTGACGGTGTACTACGACGCCTGGGTGCTCAACCTTGACTACGACAACCCCGCCGAGGGCGTGGACCGGTGGATGGAAAGCATTCGGGCTGATCAGGCGGCTGGTGGCGGAACCAGCGCTAAGGCCGCGCAGCTCAACGAAGTGTTAGCGAGCATCAGCTTATGAGCGAAAACGAATTGACGGCGTATCCCGATGCCCCGCGCAATGGCGGCGTTTCCGCTGCTGCGTGTGCGCCGGCTATGCGTTTGGTGCGCGTGAGCGATTTCGAGGCGCCCCTGGCGCTTTCAGATGCTGAGCGCCCGGCGTATGCGCGCCGGTTCGTCACGCTGTTCGTGCTTGAAGGCGAAGGGCATCGCGGCGGCACGGGGCGTGTGGAGCATGCGCGCAACGCGCAGGGCGAGCACGTGGCGCTTAAAGTGCTTGCCGAGCCTGCGCGCCACGACGCGGAAAGCGACGAGGAATACGCGCGTCGCGCGCATTCGGCGCGCATGGCGTTTCAGCGCGAATACGAATGCCACGTGAAGCTTTCGGGGCTGAAGGGCTTTCCGCGCCTGTACGGCAAAGGCACGGTTGACGGCGTGCCGTGCATCGTCATGGAATGGGTTGAGGGCATCACGCTCGACCGCGCCCGCCGCAAGCTGTTCGTTGACGGGGATGGACGAACCTCGCCGCTGGTGGCTGTGCGCATCGGGCGCGACTTGTTCGACCTGGTGGCGCGCATGGGCTATGTGGACGGCGGCTTCGTGCATCGCGACATCAGTCCGCGCAACGTGATGGTGCGCACGTCGCGCATGACGCTGGCGCAGCAGGTTGACGAGGGAACGTTTGACCTGTACCTGGTGGATTTTGGCTCCTCGGCGGACGCGTTTGCGCGCGGCACGTCGTTTACCAGCGAAAACGCGGTGTTCCGCGGCGCTACGGCCGATTTTGCGCCGCCGGAGATGCTCAGCGACGACATTGCGGGGCTTGATGAGCTGCGCAAGTCGTCGGCCATTGACGTGTACGCCGCCGCAAGCGTGGTGTATCAGCTGGCAAGCGGGCACGTTCCGTACGATTTGCATGCGGAAACAAAGGCCGATGGCGCGCCGCGTTCGCCGTATCGCGTGAAGATGGCATCATCGCCCGCGCCGGCGGTGATGGCGCACGAGGATGCCGACGCGCTGGTTGACGTGCTTGCGCGCGAGCCGGAGGTTGCCGTGGCGGTGCAGCAGGCGCAAGACAAGCTGCCAAGTCCGGCAAGCGTGGCGGAAGCGGCCGATGCGCTTACGTTTGTGGATCGCATGTTTTCCGAGGTGTTGGCCGACTGCTTGTCGCGCGAACAGAAAGATCGCCCAGCTGCGGCGGCTGTTCGCGAGGCGCTGTCGTCGTTTTCCGTGCACTATGCGGAAAACGTTGAGCGGTCGCTTTCGGGCCGCCCGCTGGTGCCGTGCGTGCCCGGTGGCCTTATCGGCGGCTTTCCCGATGCGCCGAACGGGGCGCTTGACCTGGTGCGCGCCCTTGCGAAGGGCGTTGGTGCGCTTGTGCTGCTGGCGGTTGTCGTTTCCGCAGGCGTGCTGGTCAACGGCGCTGCAGCATCGTTTGCGGCGGGCGGCGTGCAGTGGGAAGGCGCGGTGCCGGGCGCGGCGGCGGCTTGCGCGCTTTTGCTCCCGCTGCTTGCGGGCGCGGCTGCGCGTGCGCGCGGTGTGCATACGCTTGCCGGGTTTTTGCGCGCAACGGCAGGTATTGCGGTTGCCGGCGTGGTGGAATACAAGCTGTTGGCGTGTACGCAGTTTAGCCTTGTCCAGATGGGCGATGGCTTAGCGGCGGCTCTGGCGGCAGCCATGGCGGCAAGCTGGTTTGTTGTGGTGGCCGATTACGCGTTGAGCGTAGCCTTGCCTGTGGTGAAGCGGCGCCGTGCGCTGCCCGATGGCGGCCCGGTGCTTGATGTTTCCGCCCTTGCCGCCGCCAGCGCCGCGCCGCTGGCGCTTGATGACGATGCCGATGCTGACGACGGCACGACAGCGGTAAACGACGAGCAACCTCAGTACGAAATTGACGAAGCGGCAGACAATGCCGCTGATAAGCACGAAGGAGCGTAGGGAACAATGGCAGCGGAACTGACGCCGTGCGGCGCCCTGTTCGAAACCATGAAACGGTATGGCGGCATCAGCCATAAGGATTTGGCGCGGCTGGTGCTGTCTAGCCGCCCGCTTGCCGATGGCAAAAGTCCGCTTTCGCGCTCCGATGATCGCACGTGGGTGTCGCGCTTCATCGTGCATGCGCCCGTTGGCTCGCTGCAGGACCGCTACTTTAGCGACTGGGGCGTGGCGGCGCTGCGCATTTGCGCGCGGTTGCGCTCGAAAGAGGGCAAGTGCCGCTCGGCGCAAGACGTGCTCGACGTGGTTGCGCAGCAGGGAAGCGCGGCGATGCGTCAGGCGCTGCGCGACTGCCATCAGGACCTAGCGCTGTATGACAACGTGCTTGAACGCCTGATCACCGGCCCGGGGTACAGTGTTGAGGAACGGGCCGAGCTGGCGATGGTGCTGTTTGTTGCGGCGGGCTGCTCGGCGAACGTCAAGCGGGCGTCGGCGTATGTGCTTGATTATGTGCGCAGCGTGCACGGCGGGCGTTTGGAAACGGTGCCGGCGGCTGTGATGGAGCCGACCGCTCCGACCGCGCCGCCTGTTGACCCGCGCAGCCAAGTGCAGGCGCTAGGGCTGCTGCGCGTAGTGGGCGGCCTGGTGACGGGCGCGCTGCACTGGGTGCAGCCGCTGTCCGACGGCATCGAAGTGGGCGCGTTGGCGCTTGGCTCGAACGACATCACGGACGTTGACGCCGATGTGTCGGGTCATCATCTGCGCGTATGGTGCAATGAGCAGGGCGTATGGTGCGTTGAGGGTATGGGAAGTTCTAACGGCACCGTGCTGATCAGCGGCGCTGACGGCTCTGAGACGGTGGTTGAGCCGCCGCGCGGCTCGGGCGTTGCGCAAACGGCAGGCCCGGTGGAAGTGCACGCCGGCGACGAGCTGGTGCTTGCCGGCTCCACCCGCTTCATGCTCATCGAAGGCGTGCCCGAAAACTGGTAGGTGCCCGGCGTGCTAGCGTGCTGCTGCGAGCTCTTTTTCTTCGTGCGGCAGCAGGGGGGCGAGGTAGCCTTTTTCGGCCAGTGCGCGCCCAACGCCTTCTAAGGCTTCGGCGGAATCGGCGGCTACCAGGTGATAGTGGTAGCCAGATGTTGCCGTGCACAGTGGGGAAGACTTGCCGCTTTCGATGTCGCTCATGAAGCGCGCGATGTCTTCGGCGGTTGCGATGTTAAGCGGCGCGGTTACGCGCCCGTAGGCGCGGTGGCTGATGGACACGTTTTTCACGCGTCCGCCGGCAGCAACGATAGTTTGCAGCTCGTCTTGCGTCTGCGCTACGCTGTGGTGCACCTTGAACGTGCGTGAAAACGGCTCATCATCAGGCGTTTCGTCCGCTGTAGCATGTGTGGTCGCGGCGTTTTCGGCATCTGGCACCAGCTCGTCTGCCAACACATAGCCTTTTGTGGTGGACACGATGTTTGCGTTCGCTTCGCGCAAAAGCGCGATGTCCTGCACGATGATTTGGCGGCTCACGCCCAGCTGCTCGGCAAGCGTGCCGCCGGCAAGCGGGGCGGTGGCACTGCGCAACATGTCCAGCAACGTTTCACGACGTGCCTGGGCTTTTCCTGCCATGGTCTACCTCGCTTCTTTGTGCGCCGCACTCGCGGTTGCGCCGCTGCTTGGGGTGCTGACCGCAGGTGCAACGTCAAGCATGCGCAGATGTTTCATGGACACGTCTAGGATACCCGCGGAATGCGTGAGCGCGCCGCTCGAAACGAAATCGACGCCTAAATCGGCAATGGCGGTCACGTTTTCGGCCGTGATGTTGCCGGAACATTCCGTTTGCGCGCGTCCGTTGATAAGCGCAACGGCTGCGGCCATGGCGGCATGGTCCATGTTGTCGAGCATGATGATGTCGGCGCCAGCTGCCAGGGCTTGCTGCACCTGGTCAAGCGTTTCACACTCAACTTCGATTTTGCACACGAACGGGGCCCGGGCGCGCGCGGCGGCGATTGCCGGGCCAACGCCGCCCGCTGCGGCAATGTGGTTGTCTTTGAGCATCACGCCGTCCGACAGGTTGTAACGATGGTTGCGCCCGCCGCCGCATCGCACGGCTTCCTTCTCGAACACGCGCATGTTCGGCGTGGTTTTGCGCGTGTCCACCAGCGTGGTGCTGCTGCCCTCAAGCAGGCGCGCCACGCGGCGCGTGTATGTGGCGATGCCGCTCATGCGCTGCAGGTAATTCAGCGCCACACGTTCGCCTGAAAGCAGCGCTCGCGCGTCGCCAGTAACGGTTGCAAGCGTTTGACCTGCGGATACATCGCTCCCTTCTGCAACAAGGCGTTCAACGTGGCTTGCGGGGTCAAGGATGGCGAACACGCGCTCGAACACGTCAAGGCCGCACAGCACGCCGTCGGCCTTCGCGATAAGGTCCACGGTCGCCGGTCGGGCATCGGGCATGATGGCGGCGGTGGAAACGTCCTCGTTCGTGATGTCTTCGGCCAGCGCGGCGCGGATCAACGGCTCGGCTACCGTGGTTAACGTGATAGGGTTCATGCGGAAATCGCCTCTTTTGCAACGGTGACATTGGCTTGCGGTGGCGTGCTCTTCGCGATGCTGCCGTGCTCGCTTGCCGGCATCGCGCAAAAGTGCGCATAGGCTTTTGCATCGGCGCCTTGCGGCTGCTCGGCGTAGGTTTGCGGATGCGGGGCTGCCATGTTCAGGCGCCGCGCAATGTCCCATGCCGCGCGCTGTCCGAATACAAGCGCTTCAAGCAGCGAGTTGCTGGCCAGGCGGTTTTTCCCGTGCACGCCGTTGCAGCTGGTTTCGCCCACGGCGTACAGGCGCGGCATGGTGGTGGTGCTGTTACGGTCAACGTGCACGCCGCCCATGAAGTAGTGCTGCGCGGGCACCACGGGGATAGGCTCGCGCGTAATGTCGTAGCCTTCGGCCAGGCAGTGCTCGTAAATGTGCGTGAAATGCCCGGTGATTTCGCTTTGCGGCACGTTGGCGAACGACAGGCGCACGTACTGCGAGCCTTCGGCGGCCATCTGGCGATAAATGGCTTTGCTCACCACGTCGCGCGGCTGCAGCTCGTTTACGAAGCGCTTGCCGGCGGCGTTGAGCAGCACGGCCCCTTCGCCGCGGCACGATTCCGAAATCAAGAATGCGCGGCCGGGCTTGGTGGTGTACAGCGACGTGGGATGTATTTGCACGTAATCAGTGTGCTCAAGGGCGATGCCGTGTGCCCGGGCGATGCGCAGCGCGTCGCCGGTGAGGCTGGGGAAGTTTGTGGAACGCTCGTACATACCGCCGATGCCGCCGCATGCCCATACTGTGTGACCTGCGAAAATGTTCAGCTTGCGGCCGTTTTGCCCGTGTGCTGCCACGCCGCGGCATGCAGGTGCGTCCGGTGCTTCGTCCACCAAGATGTCGTCCATACAGGTGTGCTCGAGTATGCGCACGTTCGGCAGCTTTTGCACGGCGGCCAGCAGCTTTTGCGTGATTTCGGCACCGGTGGTGTCGTCGTGATAGCAAATGCGCGCGCGGCAGTGAGCGCCCTCGCGCGTGTAGCGCAGCGCGCCGGCGTCATCTCGCGCGAATTGCACGCCATAACCAACCAGGCTGTTGATAACGCTGCGGCTGGCGCGAATCATCACATCCACGCTTTCGCGACGGTTTTCGAAGTGCCCGGCGCGCAGCGTGTCCTCGAAAAACGGCGCGTAGTCGTCGGCATCGTGCTGCACGCAGATGCCACCTTGCGCCAGCATGGAGTCGCATTCGTCAACGGTGGTTTTCGCCAGCATCACCACAGACAGCTGGCGCGGCAGGTTCAGCGCGCAGTACAAGCCGGCGGCGCCGCAGCCCACGATTGCCACATCGCAGGCAATAGAAGCCGTTTCGTTTCCCCTGTCCGGTGCAAATCGGTAACCGGTTAACGATTTCGCGCAGGTTTTTCCAGTTTGCTGGTTTGTTTCGCTCATGTTCCTCATCTACTTTGCGGCGTATTCCAGCATGCGCTCAAGCGTCACGCGCGCGGCGGGGGCAAGCTGGCTGTTCACGTGCACTTCGTACGGCTTGGGGTTGCGCAGGCAGGCGGCTACCTTCGGCAGCGTTACCAGGTCCATGTTCTCGCAGCGCGGTTTAGGTGTGGGGAAGTAGAAGCGCTTGTCTGTGTTTGCGCACCGCCGTTCAAGCTCGCGCAAGATGCCCGCAACCGTGCATACGATGAACTCTTGCGCGTTCGATGCGGCGGCGTGCTCGATCATGCCCTTCGTAGACCCGATAAAGTCGGCCTCTGCCAGCACGTCGGCCGGGCATTCGGGGTGCGCCATCACCACGGCATCGGGGTGGGACTCTTCCAAGTCGATCACCTGATTTGCGCTGATGGCCATGTGGCGCGGGCAGTAGCCTTTGTTCAGGATGACGTGCTTTTCGGGCAGCTGCTCGGCAACGTAGCGGCCCAGGTTCATGTCGGGGATGAACAGCAGGTTGTGCTGCGGCAGCTTGCTGCAGATGTTCACGGCGTTCGATGAGGTCACGCACACGTCCGACCACGTTTTCGCCTCTGCCGTCGAGTTTACGTAGCACACCACGGCAAGGTCGCTGCCGTATTGTTCGCGCACGCGGTCGATGTCGGTTTTGCGGATCATGTGCGCCATGGGACAGTCGGCCGACGGTTCGGGCAGCAGCACGGTTTTGCCGGGGTTTAAAAGCTTCGCCGATTCACCCATGAATTCCACGCCGCACAGCACGATGGTTTGTTGCGGCAGGTCAACGGCCAGTTTTGCCAACGCAAAGCTGTCGCCGACGTAATCGGCTGCATCCTGCACCTCGGCCGGCACATAATAGTGCGCCAAAATCACGGCGTTTCGCTGTTCTTTCAGCTGCTCGATTTCGCGCAGGAGTGCCTGGGTAGCAGGTGCTTGCGCGGCGGCGCTTGCTGATGGAACTTGGGCTGCGCTTTCGTTGCGTGCGTCGCTGGTTTTGCACGGTTTGCTGCGCGTTTGCTCATCGCTTGCGACGTGGGCGGTGAGCGTTTCACTTGCTTGCGCGCTTTGCGCGTCGCTTGCCTGATGCTGTTTGCTGTGCATCTGCGCGTCGTTTGCTGCGTGGGCCTGTTCTGCGGCGTTCGGCGTTGACGCGTTTGTCTCGATCATGGTTGCAACTCCAAGGGTTCGTCTGCTGTTGTTTGACGAGGCAGTATGGCACCAAACTTTACAGCTGTCTTGTCAACTGTAAAGTTTTCACTGTTTCCTCATGCGCGTTTTCTTGGCGGCCGGGATAGGAGGGGAAGTGGCGTTTGCGTAAAGCTATGCGATTACGTAAAGCTATACGTTTGCGTAAAGCTGTGCGTCTTTGGAATGAGGTTGCGAGTGCTTTTGCCCCCGTGTTCCGCTTGAAGTGCACGCCGCTGCGCACTTCAAGCGGTAATCTGGCACGGATTGGCTGTTTCCGAAATAGCGAACGCGACGAACTCGTGAACGCCTTGCGTTCGTTACAGAATTCAATGCGATTGTGCGGCGTCTGTTCTAGCTTCGTGCAATCGACGCACGAAAGCCGCTTCTAACATTCCGAAAGCAAGCAATCTGTGTCAAAACTCGCAGCGAAGTGCGCAAGATGCAGGCAAACTCTCCGTACTCGCCCGCTTGCGAAATGCTAGGGCCCCCGTTTGCCCGCCCACCTGCGAAGTGGCGTGCCCCGCGTTTGCCCCTCGCTGTCCGTTTCGCGACTTCGCAGCTGCCCAAATGGTGCCGCCCGCGCCGCGACTTCGCCGCTTGCCTGCTAAATCCCGCATCGCCGGTAGGTTCTACATGCATGGCGGGCCATACTGAACAGGCGCGCATTGCGCATACGGCGTGGTGGGGTGCAAAGCCCCAAGCCCGTTCCCTAACCGCAACCCAAGGAGGTTTCAGCATGGCTCGTGTGTACAATTTCTCGGCCGGTCCGGCAGTGCTCCCCGAGGAGGTGCTGTCTTCCGCCGCTGCAGAAATGCTTGATTACCAGGGCACGGGCATGTCGGTTATGGAAATGTCGCACCGTTCCGCGGCGTTCAAGGACATCATCGAAACGGCCGAGCAGGACATCCGCGACCTTATGGGCATTCCCGACAACTATCGCGTGCTGTTCTTGCAGGGCGGCGCCACGCAGCAGTTTGCGGCCATCCCGATGAACCTCATGCAGAACAAGGTTGCCGACTATATTGTGTCGGGCAACTGGTCGAAGAAGGCGTTCAAGGAGGCGAAGCTGTACGGCCAGGCCAACTGCGTGGCCAGCTCCGAGGACGAGAACTTCACGTACGTGCCCGACGTTGACGGCCTTACCTTCAGCCCCGATGCCGATTACGTGTACATTTGCCAGAACGAAACCGTGTACGGCACGCGCTACACGCACCTGCCCGAAACCGGCGACATCCCGCTGGTGTCCGACGTGTCCAGCATGTTTTTGTCCGAGCCCGTTGACGTGACGAAGTACGGCCTGATTTACGGCGGCGTGCAGAAAAACGTCGGCCCGGCCGGCGTGGTCATCGTGATTGTGCGCGATGACCTGGTGCGCGAGGATGTGCTGCCGTTCACGCCTACCATTATGCGCTACAAAACGCAGGCCGATGCGGGCAGCCTGTCGAACACGCCGCCGTGCTACGGTATCTACATGTGCGGCAAGGTGTTCAAGTGGCTGAAGAACCTCGGCGGCCTTGAGGTGATGCAGCAGATGAACCAGGAAAAAGCCGCCATTCTGTACGACTACCTGGACCAGTCCAAGTTGTTCCGCGGCACGGCGAAAAAGGAGTTCCGTTCGCTGATGAACGTGCCGTTTGTCACCGGCAACGCCGAGCTGGATGCGAAGTTCATCGCCGAGGCCAAGGCGGTTGGCATCGAGAACGTCAAGGGCCACCGCAGCGTAGGCGGCATGCGTGCAAGCATCTACAACGCCATGCCGAAGGCTGGCGTGGAGGCCCTCGTCCAGTTCATGGACAAGTTCGAACGCGAAAACGCGTAACGCACGTGCCGCCCTGTCCGATGAGCTATCAGCCCTGCAGGGCTTCGGCTTGCTGGCTTTTTCTGGGGATTTTCACAAGCAAGAGCCTGCCACCTGGCGGGCTCTTGTCGTATGCGCGCAAGCATGCTCTGGGGCTGCCGGTTTTGGGCGGTTGATGGGCGTTCTTGGTTGCCTTTGCGGCTTGGTTGATCCCCCGCGGCTTTTTGCAAGGTTACGAATTGGGCAAATTGTCAAGCTGTGATGGGTTGTTTGCGGGTTTTGCCTTATACTAAACGGACTATGACTACCTCGTTACCATATTTAATCTGCTCAATTCTGAGTTTTATCCCCGCCATCGTGTTGCACGAGATGGCGCACGGCTTTGCTGCCTATAAGCTGGGCGATCCCACGGCAAAACGCGCTGGTCGTTTGTCGTTTAACCCGCTGGCGCACATTGATCCGTTCGGCACGGTCCTCATGCCGTTTTTGCTCATGGCTATGAACATGCCTGTGTTCGGCTACGCAAAACCTGTGCCCTACAACCCGGCGTACTTCAAAGACCCGCGCCGCGGCGACCTTATCGTGGGCCTGGCGGGCCCTGCGGCGAACTTGCTGCTTGCCGTGCTGGCCGGCGTTATCGCGTGGGTGCTGTATGGTTTTGCCCCCGTGGCACAGTGGGTGGTGCAAAGCGAGTTTTTCCACTACTTCTACTTGATGTTCCTGCCCATGTTCGCGCTCATCAACTTGTACCTGATGTTCTTCAACTTGCTGCCCATCCCACCGCTTGACGGCAGCTCCATCTTCGCGTTTTTCATGCCGGCGAAATGGCTGCCGAAGTATTACAAGGTGCAGCAGTATGCGTTCCCCATTTTCATGATCGTGGCCATTTTGCTGCCGTATGTGCTGCACGTAAACCCGTTTGGCGTGTACTTGGACGTTACGGCGGGCAACGTGGGCAACTTGCTGTTCCCGTTCCGCATTTCGTAAAGAAGGCGCACGTCCTGTGTCGTATCGCGTTCGTACCGACAGCTTCGAGGGACCGTTTGACCTGCTGCTTTACTTGGTAAGCAGGCAGAAGGTGGACATCGGGGCTATCAACATCACCGAAATTGCCGACCAGTATTTAACCGAGGTTTCGCGCCTGCAAAACCTGGATTTGGACGTTGCCAGCGATTTTTTGCTGGTGGCAAGCACGCTTCTGGAAATCAAGGCCGACAGCTTGCTGCCGCGCGAGCAGGTGCAGCTTGACGACGACATCGCCGAGTTGGCCCCTTCGGAAGCGCGCGACATGCTGGTTGAGCGCTTGCTGGAGTACAAGCAGTTCAAAAACGCCGCTGCGGCGCTGTATGCGCGGTTCGAAGCCGAAAGCCGCATGCATCCACGCCCGTTCGGGCCTGATGCCAGCTTTCTGAACCTGATGCCCGACTTTTTGCGCGACGTGTCGCTTGACTCGCTGGCGCTTTTGGCGGCGCGCGCTTTGGCGCGTCGCGAGGTGTTTTTGCTGGAAAGCGAGCACATTGCCGCTAAGCCTATCCCCGTGGAAGTGCACGTGCGCGCTATTCACCAGCGCATCAAAAATCTCAAGGAGCTGCATTTCTCGCAGCTGGTCAGCAAAGACACGCCCACGCCGTTGGTAGTGGTCACGTTTTTGGCCGTGCTGGAGCTGTACAAGCGCTCTATGGTGCGCGTAACGCAAGATGAGCTGTTCGGCGACATCGACATTACCTATATAGAGGGCTCGGGTGAGCTTTTGCTTGACGGCGACGACGCGCTCACGTCGGTAGGTGAAGAAACGTAGGCAGCGGCGGCGCGCAGCGTGAACACGGGGACGGAGGTGGTGTTCACGGTTAGCCTTTGCATTCCCAATTGATTGCTGTGAACACCCGCTCCGTCCCTGTGTTCACGTAGGGAAGGGTGCTATGTTCGAAGGACTAAGCGAGGCGCAGCTGCCGGGCGCTGTTGAGGCTTTGCTGTTCGTTACCGATGAGCCGGTGGGCGTGATTGCGCTGGCCGACATGCTGGAGTGTGACCCGAAGCTGGTTGAGCGGGCGTTAGTTGAGCTGCGCGACAAGTTTGAGGCCGAGCAGCGCGGCATTCAGTTGCGCGAAGTTGCCGGCGGGTGGCGGCTGTACACGCATCCGGCGTATCACAACTTGGTAGAGAAATACGTGCTGTCTTGGGACACGCGCAAGCTGTCGCAGGCGGCCATGGAAACGCTGGCCATTGTGGCGTACCTGCAGCCATGCACGCGCGCGGGCGTTGCAAGCGTGCGCGGCATGAACTCCGACAGCTCCATCAACTCGCTGGTGGAGAAGGGCTTGGTGCGCGAGGCGGGGCAGGCCGATGCACCCGGCAACCCCACGTTGTACGCCACCACGCGCGGCTTTCTGGAGAAGTTCGGCCTGCGCTCGGTGAGCGACCTTCCTGATTTGGACCAGTACGCGCCCGACGACGCCACGCGCGAGCTGATTCGCGAGCGGCTGAGCGCAAGTTCGGAAAACGTGCACGTGGCACCGCAGGCACAGGTGGCAGACGCGGCGGACGACGACCCGTTAGCCGGTGTGCAGTTTGACTTCGACGACGAAGGCGTGGCTCCTTCCAGCGGCGAAAGCGCTGGTGACGGGGAAGTTTCGCAGCCTACGTTGCGTGATGCGCTTGTTGAGTCTGAGCGGCCGGCAGCGCACGACGAATTGAACGCGCCCGCAAGCAAAAACGCCCAGCAAATGCTGGCCGATGCGATGGCGTCGAGCTTCGGGCTGGTGGAAAAGATAGACTTCGACAACTTGAAGTTCGAAACTGACGACGAATAGGGGCGGGAGCCAGTATGACCAGGCAATTGAAACCTAATCAGACGCCGCCGGAAGAGCGGTTGGTTCCTATGCGGCTGCAGAAGTTTCTGGCGCGCGCGGGCGCGGCAAGCCGTCGTGGGTCGGAAAACTTGATGACTGCCGGGCGCGTGACGGTAAACGGCCAGGTGGTGACCGAGCTTGGCAGCAAGGTTGACCCTTTGGTGGACCAGGTTGCCGTTGACGGCGTGCCGGTGCACCTGTCGGCCGGCCCCGTTACCATCATGCTGCACAAGCCGGCCGGCTACGTTACCACCATGTCCGACCCGCAGGGCCGTCCCACCGTGGCCGACCTCGTGCCCACCGATCGCTTCCCGGGGTTGTTCCCCATTGGCCGGCTGGATTTTGACACCACGGGTCTTCTGCTGTTCAGCACCGACGGCGAGCTGGGTAACGGCTTGCTGCACCCGCGTCACCATGTGGAAAAACGCTACCTGGCGCTGGTGAACGGCATGCCTACGCCGGCGGAGTTGGCGCGCCTTGAGCAGGGCATTCGGCTTGACGATGGCCTGACGGCACCGGCAAAAGCGTCGGTTGTGGAAGGCGCGGAAGCTAAGCGCGCGCTTGCCATGTTGGAAGTGCCGCCCGCCGTCCCCGAGCGCGAACCGAACGGCAGCGTGCCCAGCCCTCAGCGCGCCGCTATCCTGCGCAAGCGCTCGCAGCAGCGCGCCATTGTGCGCATTGTGCTGCGTGAGGGAAGGAAGCGCCAGGTCAAGCGCATGCTTTCCGTCGTCAAGCACGGCGTGCTCGCCTTGCATCGCGACAGTTTCGGCCCCATTGAGCTGGGTGATTTGCCGCGCGGCCAGTGGCGCCAGCTCACCGACTCCGAGGTAGCGGCCTTGCACGCGTCCATCAAGTAGGAACATGCTACAATGGTCAGCCGGGTGTTTTCGGCTGGCCATTGCGCGTTTTGGCGCACGTTGGCCTGAGACACCGCACCGGGTGCGCTGTCCCGCTTTGGCAACGCCCGCACGTCCTACCCTAGATCGGATCTGGAAGGTCTCATAACGCCTTATGGCACAACAACAAGATCACAATCGAAACGGCGGCTTTGAAAAGGTTGCCGTCATCGGCTTTGGCCTTATCGGCGCAAGCTTTGCCGCGGCGCTGCGTCAGGCAAACCCGCAGGCGGAGCTGCTTGCCGTGGATACCGACGTTGCCACGCGCAGCGAGGCGGTTTCCCGCGGCTGGGCCACCGCCACGGCCGCGCCCGACGCGCCTGAGTTCCGCGCGTTTATCGAAGACGGCTGCGACCTGGTGGTTTTGGCCACGCCCGTCAGCGTGGTGGAAGGCTACCTGCAAAACCTTGCCGCGTGGGACTTCCGCGGCATCATCACGGACACGGCTTCCACAAAAGCCCGCATCATTCGTATGGCTGCGCAAACGCTTCCGCATCCGCAAAATTACGTGCCGGGACATCCCATGGCCGGTTCGGAGAAAAATGGCATCAAAGGCGCTCGCGCCGACCTGTTCAAGGGCGCGTACTGGATTTTGTGCCCCGATGCGCAAACGCCGGCCGAGCACTTCACGCGCCTGCACGAGATGATCACCGGCATCGGCGCGCGTGTGATCAGCCTGCCGCGCGAGCAGCATGACGCTGCCGTGGCCGTGGTCAGCCACGTGCCGCACTTTACGGCAAGCTCGCTGGTGCAACTTGCCGTGCGCCACTCGAAAGGCCAAGACGCGCTCATGCGCCTGGCCGCGGGCGGTTTCAAGGACTCCACGCGCATTGCCGCCGGCTCGCCGGAGCTGTGGTGCGGCATCGCGTTCGACAACCACGACGCGCTGCTTGACGGCCTGCGCGAGGTGCAGGGCATCATCGGGCAGTTCGCCGACGCGCTTGAGGCGGGCGACCGCGCTGAGCTCACGCGCTTGCTTGCCGAGGCGGCCGACGCGCGCCGGGCCCTGCCGGCGGCGTGGGTGCCGTGCACGGAGCGCTTGCTGGAAGTGCGCATTCCCATGGAAGACCGCACGGGTGTTATAGCCGAGGTCACCACCATCACTTCCAAGGTCGGCTGCAACATTCAGTCCATCGAAATCGATCACGTTACGGAAGACTCGGCTGTGCTTTCGCTGGTGCTCACCGATGAGGGCGACATCGGCAAGCTGTCGATGAACCTGATCAACGCAGGGTTTTCCGTGTCGTTCAGTCCGCTTACGCCGAAGGAGCATGCTCATGTCGAGTAGCGACATCACCACCATCAACCCGCTTGGGGCGCCCATGCGCGGCGCCACCCATGTGCCGGGCGACAAATCCATTTCCCATCGCGCCGTGCTGTTCTCGGCTATGGCCGAGGGCACCTCGCGCGTCTTTGGCGTGCTTGATTCCGCCGACGTGCGCAGCTCCATTGGTGCCGTGCGCGCGCTTGGCGCCCAGGTGAACCTGGAAAAGCAGCCCGACGGCAGCCTGGCCGGCGGCATTACCGGCTGGGGTGCGGCAGGTCCCAGCCAGCCGGAAGGCCCCATCGATTGCGGCAACTCCGGCACCACGGTGCGCCTGCTCATGGGCATTTTGGCGCCGTGGAACATCCGCGTCACGCTTACCGGCGACGCCTCGCTGCAAAAACGTCCCATGCGCCGCATCACCGCGCCGCTAATGAAGATGGGCGCTCATTTCGAGCCGGCGGGGCAGGAACATCTGCCCATCACGGTGGTAGGCGGCGGGCTGCACCCCATCACCTACGACGCCCCCATGGCATCGGCCCAGCTGAAAACTGCCGTGCTTTTGGCCGGCATGTACGCGCACGGCACCACCACCTTAAACGAGCCTGCGCCAAGCCGAAACCACACCGAGCTCATGCTGCCCGAATACGGCGTGGCAACCACGGCCGGCGAGCGCACGGCAAGCGTTACCGGCCCCGCGCAGCCCCAGGCCAGCGAGGTGCTGGTGCCCGGCGATCCGTCTTCGGCGGCGTTCTTGGTGTGCGCGGCCGTGCTGTGCCCGAACAGCTCCATTCAGGTGGAAAATGTCAGTCTGAATACGGCGCGCATCGGCTTCACGCGCACGCTCGAGCGCATGGGCGCCCAGGTCAGCGTCACGCACACGGGCGCGGCAGGCAAAGAACCGTACGGTATCATCGAGGCGCTCTACACGCCGCATCTGCGCGGGTGCGAGGTTCCAGTCGAGAAAATCGCCGGCATCATCGACGAGATCCCGGTGCTTGCGCTGGTGGCGGCGCATGCACACGGCGTTACCGTGTTTCGCGAGGTGGGCGAGCTGCGCGTGAAGGAAACCGACCGCTTGGCCGCCATCATCGACGGGCTTGCAAAGCTTGGCGTGGACGCATGGTGCGAAGGCGACGACCTGTACATCGAAGGCCAACCTGACTTGGTTGTTCCCGAAGGGCTGGAGTTCGACTCGCTCGGCGACCATCGCCTGGCCATGACATGGTCGCTGGTGGGCCTTACCGGGCACGTGCCGGTTGCAATCAAAAACTTCGAGGCCGTGGCGGTAAGCTACCCTGGCTTCCTTGACGACATAGAAAGGCTTGCTCGATGATTATCGCAATTGACGGTCCTTCGGGAGCGGGCAAATCCACCGTTTCGAAGGCTGTGGCGCGCCGTTTGGGCTTCTCGTGCCTTGACACGGGGGCGATGTACCGCTCCGTGGCGTGGATTGCGCTGCAATCTGGTGTGGCGCTTGACGACGCGGTGGCGCTTGGCGAGTTGGCGCGCACCAGTGAGATCGCGTTTTCGCATGAGGCGGGCGACCCGTTGCCGCGTCGCGTGTCCATTGCGGGCACCGATGTTACCGATGCCATCCGCACCGCTGAGATAGACCGCGCCGTCAGTGCCGTTGCGGCCACGCCTGCCGTGCGCCAGGCGCTTGTTGCGCAGCAGCAGCGCATCGGACGCGCGGGCAATTACGTGGTTGAAGGTCGCGACATCGGCACCGCTGTGTTCCCCGAGGCCGAGCTGAAGGTGTTTCTGACGGCGTCTGCTGCCGAACGCGCGCACCGTCGCGTGGCCCAAAACGAGCGCCGAGGCGTTGGCAGCACGAACTACGAAGAGGTGCTTGCCGACATCAAGCGCCGCGACGCGATCGACTCCTCGCGCGACGCCAGCCCGCTGAAACCGGCTGCCGATGCGGTGCAGATGGATTCCACGGGCCGCGCCATCGACCAGGTTATCGACCGCATCTGCGTGCTTGCAACCGAGAAGGGTATGCGCGCATGAGCCTTTTTTTGAAGTACGAGGACATGTGGGACCGCGCCCTCGGCGGCACCACCGACGAGAAGCAGATTCCGCATTGGTTCGCCAACCTCGCCTATGCGCTGGTGGGCTTCGTGTTCAAAATCTGCTTCCGTTACCGCGTTGACGGGCGCGAGAACCTGCGCGCGTTTAAGGACAAGTGCGGCGCGGTGGTGGTGTCGAACCACACGTCGTTTTTGGACGTGGTGCTTATGTATGTGGCGGCGCGTCCTAGCCAGTTCGTGCGCCTGATGGGCCGCGACACGCTGTTCGACAACGCTGGCGGCCTGGTGGGACAGATTCTCTCACGCGTGGGCGCGTTTCCCATCAAGCGCGACTCGGCCGACCGCGTTGCCATCAAACGCGCAGCTCACATGCTGAAAGGCAACCAGTTGGTGGGCATTTTGCCCGAGGGCACGCGCCGCGGCAAAGGCAGCAAAAAGCCCGAGATTCACTCCGGTGCCGCGTTTATCGCGAAAATGGGCAAGGCGCCTATCCTGCCCATGTGCGTGCGCAACGCCGAGAACGTGAAGCGCAAAGGCGAGCGGCTGCGCTTCCCGAAGATCACCGTCGAGTACGGCCGCCCCATCGTGGTGTCCGATTTCGACTTCCTGCCGAAGGAAGACCGCCTAGACGGCTGCTCGTGGTATGCCATGCGCGAGGTGTTCGCCCTGCACCAGCGCGTGCCGCGCGAGCAGGTGGACATGCGCGCGCTGTTCCCCGATGGCCGCGACTTCACGGACGTGTTCGCCAACCATCCCATCCCCGAGCACACCTGCGAAGAAGCCATAGCCCTCGCACGTCCCGCAAAGAAGGAGAAGTGAGTCGAACCAAGCCGTGCTGTTTCGGCTCATGAACGTTTGAGACGGGCGCTGGCATGAGCGCGGGTCACGATAGCCCACCAGCAGAACGCTACCCCCTTGTTTGCACAAATGGGGGTAACTCATGTGAAAGGATGCAACATGCAGGTATTCCGCAGTCAGAACGCTGGCGCTTGCTATGGCGTGCAACGCGCGCTTGACCTGGCCTTAAAGGCAAGCGAAGGCGATGGCTCGGCGTTTACGTTGGGGCCGCTTATCCACAACCCGCAGGTGGTGGCCGAGCTGGCCGAGCGCGGCGTGCACGCGGTTGAGCAGCCCGAGCAGGCAACGCATGGGGCCATTATCATCCGCAGCCACGGCGTTACGCCGGCGGTGCGGCGCAGCGTTGAGGCGCAGGGGCTTCCCGTTGTGGATGCCACGTGCCCGCATGTGCTGCGTGCGCAAAAGGCCGCGGCTGCCTTAGCGCAGCAGTGCGGTTTCGTGGTGGTTGTGGGCGAGGAAGGCCACCCCGAGGTTGAAGGCTTGGTGGCGTGTGCGCAGGAGGCTGGCGGCAAGGTTGCTGTGGCCGAAAGCACCGCCGACGTGCCGGCCGGCCTGCCCGCGCAGGTGGGCGTGGTGGTGCAAACCACGCAAACGCGCGATGCGCTGGAAGACGTGCTTGCGGGCATTGCCGCGCAGGGTATTCAGCCCGTGGTGAAGGACACCGTGTGCACAGCCACGCGTCAGCGCCAGCAGGCGGCGGCGCAGCTGGCGGGCAAAGTTGATGCCATCGTGGTCATCGGCGGGCGCAATTCCGCCAACACCACGCACCTGGCCGAAATCTGCGCCGCGGAATGCGCGCGCACGCACCATGTGGAGTCGGCGGTCGAGCTTGACCCCGCGTGGTTTGCCGGGTGCGAAACCGTGGGGGTCACGGCGGGTGCCAGCACGCCGGACAACCAGATAGACGCCGTAGTCAAGCGGCTTGAACAGCTGTAGCAACGGGGGCCTGCGGGCCCCTTTTTGCGTGTGCGTCCGCGTTACGAAAAATTTTCCGCGTTGCAATTTGTTGTACAACAAATTCGAAGAATTCCGGGTTACGCTCGATGTTGTAAGACACGAGCGCAGCCTTTTTTGCTAGCTGCGCTCATCGACGGCGAAGGAGTGCGGCCATGTGCAGGATTTTGGTGGTTGACGAAGCGGTACCAGCTTGCGATCAGCTGTGCGGCATGATTGCGCATCATCCCGCGGCGGCAACGGTTGCTATCGAGCGCTGTGCGCTTGACGATGTGGTGCAGCGCGTGGGCGAGTCCCCGCGTGTGGACATTCTGTTCGTTGACGTGAACGCGGGCGGGGCGGCCGGCGGCGGCATCGCGCTTGTGCACGAGCTTGAACGCCGCAACATGATGCCGCTGGTGGTGTACCTGGCCACGCGCGAAACGTATACGTCGGCCGTGTACAGCACGCGCCACCAGTACCTGCTGCTCGAGCCGCTTTCGCAGCGCGAGGTGCGCGCCGCGCTTGACAAGGTATTTGGCATGCTCGGCACGGCGGCAACGGCCCCGGTGATGCTGCGCAGCGGCGGGTCCACGCACGTAATCGACCCGCACGAGGTGCAGTTCGTGCAAAGCCAGGGGCGCAAGGTGCTCGTGTCGTTTGCCGACGGGCGCGAGCTTTTAGCCTACGCGGCCCTATCCGAGCTTGAACAGCAGCTGCCCGGCGCGTTCGTGCGCTGCCACAAAAGCTACCTCGCGAATATGGAGCACGTGCGCACCAGCTGCCACAACGCCCTTACCATGGCGTCGGGCGCGTGCGTCCCCGTAAGCCAGCGTCAATACCGCGCCGTCCGCGACGCGTTGGCCTCGTACACCGCGCAATAACGGGTCGCTCGTTCCAACATGCAGCAAAAGTGACGGTTTTTCGGCAACTTCTCGATATGTTGGAAAGAAAATCGGCAAAACGGCCAGATATTGGAATGCAGACGAATTACATCTTCCGGTTTGTTTCATGTGGTTCGGAAGCACGGGGAGTATCCCCAGGTCAGAGAAACGTCGACCATTCCCTAAGTAATTATTTGCCCGCTGTCCTGCATCGTAGGTGGGTTTCCCGTTCCAATCTCCCGCATTTCTGCCGGAAAACCGTCATTTTCGCTGCATGTTGGAATGCGAACGGGGGCGAGATGAGGTAGGTACGAAGATGGCCCCCGCCTCGGGGATAGCGCCTTCGTGAACGCGGGGACGGAGCGGGTGTTCGCGATGGATCTTTGGGAAATGTGGGGTTTATCGTGAACACGCCCCTCCGTCCCCGCGTTCACGGTTGCCCTTTTCGACTTTCTCGTCCGACTCTCGTCTCGCCGAACCCTCGACTTCCTCACCCAAAGTGGGACGGTACCAAAGTGGGACGGTATCCGCCCCCTGTCACGCGATGGTACCCGACCCGACCCCTCATCTCCTCGGAAAGTGGGACGGTACCCGACCCCTGTCACGCGTGTTCGCGGTTGCCCTTCTGGCTTGTGACCCGCGGCCTTTGCGTGGAGTTGCGCATTTGCGGTGGCGTGCGCGTGCGTGTGCGGTACCATAACCTGCTGAGTAAATTGCGGGCAGAAGGCGAAAGGCGGTGGGCACATGGGCGTGTATCCTCCCGAGGACGTGGCGAAAGAGGCAGCAAAACCTGCTCGCGGCCGTCGAAAGCCCGCCCCGCCGCGTGCCGTTATCGAGTCGGTGCTGCCCGAAAGTCCTGCTGACGATGCGGGTTTCGCGCCGGGCTGCGTTATCACCAGCGTTGACGGCCAACCCGTGCGTGACATAATCGACTGGCGTTGGCTTACGGCCGACGATGTGATCACCGTCGGCTACGTTGACACCGATGGCGATGCTGGCGAGGTGGAGCTGGAACGCTACGAGGGCGAAGACTGGGGCTTCGAGTTTTCCGGCGTGGTGTTCGACGGCGTGAAGCAGTGCCGCAACGCGTGCATCTTCTGCTTCATGCGCCAGCTGCCCGATGACATGCGCCCTTCGCTTACCCTGCGCGACGACGATTTCCGCCTGAGTTTTCTGTCGGGCACGTTCGTCACGTTCACCAATTTGTCGGCCGAAGACGAGCAGCGCATCATCGACCAGCAGATAAGCCCGCTGCGCTTGTCGCTGCACGCGTCGAACCCCGAGGTGCGTCGCCGCATCATTGGTCGGCATGCCCAGCACGGCATCGACGTGCTGGAAAACCTGCTGGCGCACGGCATCGAGTTTCACACGCAAATCGTGTTGATGCCCGGCGAGAACGACGGCGACGTGCTGCGCGAAACGCTGGAATGGGCCTATGCGCGCCCGGGCATCTTGGACGTGTGCATCGTGCCGCTGGGCTTTACGAAACATCAGACGTGCTTTACGAAAAGCTTTAACGACCCAGCGGCGGCGCGCGGGGCAATGGACACCATCGTTCCTGTTCAGCAGCGTGCTCTAAAGGAACGCGGCACCTTGTGGGCCTTTGCGGCTGACGAGTTTTACGGCAACGCTTACGGCGCGCAGCTGCTTGAGAACCTGCCGCCGTCCGAGTGCTACGGCGATTTCAGCATGTTCGAAGACGGCGTGGGCATCATCCGCTCGTTCGTTGACGACTGGGAAGCGGCTTGCGCGGCCGGGCTTGACGCGGCTGCGGCGCAGGCACTTGACGCCGCGGGCATGCGCGTGCGGTATATTTCCGGCATGGCTACGGTGCATTTCTTCACGCCGCTGTTTTCGCGCGGCCCGCTTGCCGGTGTGGTGGAGCCGCTGTTCGTGCAAAACGACTTCTTCGGCGGCAACGTGGACGTTACAGGGCTTTTGTGCTGTTGCGACATTGCCGCGGCCATTCGCGCGGACGCGGCGCAGCACCCGGGTTGGACGTATGTGGTGCCGAAGGTCATCTTCAACGACAACGGCGTCACGCTTGATGATGCAACCCTGGAGGATATGCGCAAAGCCGCCGGTGCGCCCGTTGCCGTGGTATCCTGTAACGCGACTGGGTTCTTGCCGGAACTGGTCGAACTTGCGCGCTCGTAAGCGTGCGAACTTACGTAGTTTTCACCAACTGAAAAGGATTTTGATATGGCTCTACCCATTGTGGCGGTTGTTGGACGACCCAACGTTGGCAAGTCCACGTTCGTGAACCGCATTGCTCAGGCCGATGAGGCCATTGTGCACGAAATGCGCGGCGTGACGCGCGACCGTTCGTACCATGTTGCCGACTGGAACGGCGTTGAGTTCAAGCTTGTTGACACCGGCGGCATCGAGATGGGCGACGACGACGCGTTCCAGGGCTCCATCCGCAGCCAGGCGTTCGCCGGCGTGAACGAGGCCGACGTGGTGGTGTTCATCGTGGACGGCCGCACGGGCATCAACGCCGACGACGAGGAAGTGGCGCGCATCCTGCGCAAAACGTCCAAGCCGGTGTTTTTGTGCGTGAACAAAATGGACAATCCCGACACCATGGATCAGGTGTGGGAGTTCTACCAGCTGGGATTGGGCGACCCGTGGTCTATCTCGTCGCTGCACGGCAACGGCACGGGCGACTTGCTTGACGCCATCGTCGAGGAGCTGGGCAAGGTTGAGCGCGACATTGACGGCGTAGAGGAGGACGGCGGCATCAACATTGCCATCATCGGCCGCCCGAACGCGGGCAAATCTTCGCTGACCAACCGCCTGACCTCCGATGACCGCTCCATCGTGTCCAACGTTGCCGGCACCACGCGCGATGCCATCGACACCGTGATCGAGCATGACGGCAAGCGCTACACCATCGTGGACACGGCCGGTTTGCGTGCGAAGAACAAAATCGACGAGGACGTGGAATACTACGGCTTCGTGCGCGCCATGCGTGCCATCGACCGCGCCGACGTGGCGCTGCTGGTCATCGATGGCTCCATCGGCCTGACCGACCAAGACCAGCGCGTGGCGGGTTTTGCCGCCGAGCGCCAGTGCGCCATGGTCATCGTGCTGAACAAGTGGGATCTGGTGGAAGGCCCCGAGGCCAAGGCGAAGGTGCGCGAGAAAATTGCCGATCGCATGACGTTTGTGGGCTATGCGCCGGTGGTGGCCACTTGCGCGCTGACGGGCAAGTCGGTCGGCCGCATTTGGGAAGCCGTGGACGGCGCGTACGAGAACTTCCGCAAAACCATCCCCACCAACCAGCTGAACCTGTGGTTGGGCGAGATCCGCGAAAACGGCCATACCGTCACCAAGGGCAAGGCCGTGCTGCGCATGAAGTACGTCACGCAAACCGCTACGTGCCCGCCGCAGTTCACGTTCTTCGTCAACCGCCCCGACATCATCACCGACAACTACGAGCGCTTCCTGGAAAACCGCCTGCGCAAGTCGTTTGACCTGACGGGCACGCCTGTAAGGCTGAAGTTCAAGAAGAAAGACTAGCGGAGCAAAAGGGATATAAGGAAGAGCTGTTGTGGAACTGCTGGGAGCTGTAGGCGTTTTCGTTGCATCGTTTTTGTTGGGGTCCATCCCGTGGGGCGTCATCATTTCGAAGGTGTTTTACCACACCGACATTCGTGAGCACGGGTCGGGCAACATCGGCACCACCAACGCCATGCGCACCATGGGCAAAGTAGGCGGAAGCGCCGTGTTCGTGCTGGATTTCGGCAAGGGCATCGCATCGGGGCTTATTGCCGCGTGGGCCGCGTCGGTATTCGGCGGCGGCATGTCGCTGTCCGGTCACGTGGTCGGTTACGACGATTTCGTAACCGTGGCGTTTTTGGGCTGCGTGTGGGGGCATATCTTCAGCCCCTGGCTGGGTTTCCACGGTGGCAAGGGCATAGCCGTTGCCGTGGGTTGCCTGTTTGTGACGTTCGGCTGGGCTGGAGCGCTGCTTGAGATCGCCATTTTCGCTGCGTTGGTTGTAGCCACGCGCTACGTGTCGGCGGGCAGCATTGCCGCGGCGGTGGCGTGCCCGTTTTTCGCCGCGTACTATTTCTTGTACGTAACGTTCGCACCGGCGGCCTGGGTGTGCACCACGGTGGCCGCGCTTACGGTGGTGTGGGCGCACCGCGAGAACATCAGCCGACTGCGCGCGGGCAACGAGCGCCGCATCGGCAGCAAGAAGGAAGCGTAAGGGGAAGTGGACGACGACATGAAGGTTGCTGTCATCGGCGCCGGTTCGTGGGGAACCGCGCTTGCGCAAACGCTTGCGCTCAACGGGCATAACGTGGGGCTGTGGGCTCGTAAAGATTCCGTGGTGCACGGCATCAACCACGAGCACGTGAACCCGCGCTACCTATCCGATACCGTGCTGTCTGAAAACATCGTGGCAACCACGTCGTACCGCGATGCGCTGCTGCGCGCGAAGGCTGCCGTTATCGTTACGCCGTCGAACTTGCTGCGCGGCGTGGCGCGCGCCCTATCCGATGTGGTGGACGACGAGTTTCCCATCATCATCTGCTCAAAGGGTGTGGAGGCCGAAAGCGGGTATTTGCCGGTGGGCGTGTTCGAGTCCGAGCTGGGCAACAAAGACCGCCTGGCGGTGCTTTCGGGGCCGAACCACGCCGAAGAGGTCATCAAGGGCATGCCGGCGGGCACGGTTATCGCTTCGTCGGGCGAAGAGACGGCGGTGCTGTTCCGCGACCTGTTCGCATCGCCTACGTTCCGCACGTACACCAGCAGCGACGTTGCCGGCGTGGAGTTGTGTGCGGCGTTCAAAAACGTCATCGCCATTGCCGTGGGCGTGGCTTACGGCCTGGGTTACGGTGACAACACGGCGGCCATGCTGATGACGCGCGGGCTGGCCGAGATGAGCCGCTTGGTGGTGAAATGCGGCGGGCAGGCCATCACGTGCATGGGCCTGGCGGGTGCGGGCGACCTGATTGCCACGTGCACGTCCGAGCATTCGCGCAACCGCTCGTTTGGCGTGGAGCTGGCTCGCGGCGGCACCCTTGACGCGTACCGCGAGCGCACGCACATGGTGGTGGAAGGCGCGCTGGCGTGCAAAACGCTGAAAACGCTGTCGGAGGCTTACGGCGTTGAGCTGCCCATTACCGACGTGGTGCGCGGTGTGGTGTGGGAAGGCGCCGATCCGAACGCCGCCGCCAAAGATTTGTTCGCGCGTCCTCTCACGACGGAGTTTTACGGGCTATAAGCAGGCTGACGCCTTTGCAATGCTGGCTTTATTAGGAAAGGGTGAGCGTCTCTCGTAGATGCTCATCCTTTTTGTGCGCTTGGGCGATTTAGCTTGAGCGGGTACTCGTGAACAAGGGGACGGAGGCGGTTTTTGCACGAGTTGTAAAACCGATCGCTGGGACGGTGCGCTCGGCGCACCGCCACCGAGTTTCGTTACGCTTCCTTTACGGCTTGCACCATGTTCCGCACGAATTCGCGCACGGGCTGCACGCTGTTTTTTCCGTTCTCGGCGATGATGCGCACCACGGCGCTGCCCACAATGGCACCGTCGGCCACGGCCGCCATGTCGTGCGCTTGCTTGGGCGTGGAGATGCCGAACCCAACGGCGCACGGGATGTCAGAATTGGCCTTGCGCACCCGTTGTACCAGCTCAGCGGCCTTGTTGTCCAGGCTGTTGCGCACGCCGGTGACGCCGAGGCTGCTCACGCAGTACACGAACCCTTGCGCCTGGCGGGCTATCATGTCCACGCGCGCATCGGATGTAGGCGCCACCATGCTCACTAGCGTCACACCTGCTGCCTGCGCGGGCTCGGCGAACTCGGTTTTTTCCTCATAGGGCACGTCGGGCAGGATAAGCGCCGCCACGCCTGCACGCGCCATGCGGCTGTAGAATCGCTCCACCCCGTAGCCGTACACCACGTTGGCGTACGGCATGATGGCAAGCGGCACGTTGGTGCGCGTGCGCACGCGTTCTACCAGGTCAAACACGTCATCGGTGGTTGTGCCGGCCGAAAGCGCGCGCAGGTTCGCTTCTTGGATGACCGGCCCTTCGGCCGTGGGGTCGGAAAACGGGATGCCCAGCTCAATCAAGCTGGCGCCTTCTTCGGCCATGGCGACGATCAGTTCTTCGGACGTGGCCAGGTCGGGGTCGCCTACGGTGATGAAGGGGATGAAGGCCTTGCTGTCGGCAAAGGCGTGGGCGATGTCGCCGGCAAGCGGGCGGGCGGTGCCGGCGGTTTCGGTAGCTGCTGCGTTATTCATGGATGTCCTCCCCACGGTAGCGGGCGATGGCGGCGCAGTCTTTGTCGCCGCGGCCCGAGATGTTCACAACGATGATCTGATCAGGGCGCATAGTGGGCGCAAGTTTGCGTGCATACGCCACGGCGTGCGCGCTTTCGATGGCCGGGATGATGCCCTCCATGCGGCTGAGATACTCGAACGCGTCAACGGCCTCGTCGTCGGTGACGGGCACGTACTGCGCGCGGCCGCTGTCGTGCAGCGCGGCGTGCTCGGGCCCGATGCCGGGGTAATCAAGGCCGGCGGAAATGGAGTACACCGGCGCGATCTGCCCGTATTCGTCCTGGCAGAAATAGCTTTTCATGCCGTGGAAAATGCCTAAGCGCCCCGTTGCTATGGTTGCGGCCGTTTCGGGGGTATCGGCTCCGCGACCTGCGGCTTCGCAGCCGATAAGCTGCACGGTGGGGTCGTTGATGAAGTGGTAGAACGCGCCGATGGCGTTGCTGCCGCCGCCCACGCACGCCAGCACCGCATCGGGCAGGCGGCCTTCCTTTTCTTGCAGCTGCTGCTTGATTTCGCGGCTGATGACGGATTGGAAATCGCGCACCATGGTGGGGAAGGGATGCGGGCCCATCACCGAGCCTAAGCAGTAATGCGTGTCGTCGATGCGGGTTGTCCATTCGCGGAACGTTTCATTCACGGCGTCTTTCAGCGTGCCGGTTCCCGAGTCAACGGGGCGCACCTCGGCGCCAAGCAGGCGCATCTTGTACACGTTGAGCGCCTGGCGTTCGGTGTCCTCGCGGCCCATGTACACCACGCATTCCATGTTAAGCAGCGCCGCGGCCGTGGCGGTTGCCACGCCATGCTGTCCGGCGCCCGTTTCAGCGATCAGCCGCGTTTTGCCCATCTTCTTGGCCAACAGCGCCTGGCCAAGAACGTTGTTGATCTTGTGCGCCCCTGTGTGGTTGAGGTCTTCGCGCTTCAAGTAGATTTTTGCGCCGCCAAGGTCGTTTGTCATGCGTTCGGCGAAATACAGCAGGCTCGGACGCCCAGCGTATTCGTTGAAAAGCCTGGTCAGCTCCGCATTGAATTCCGGGTCGTTCTTGTAGTGGGTATAGGCCTGATCAAGCTCGTTCACGGCGTTCATCAGCGTCTCGGGGATGTACTGCCCGCCGTGCACGCCAAAGCGTCCAACGGATGTAGGGGAGTTGCTCATAGGGAAATCCTTTCAAGTGGCTTGTTCGGAGGGTGGTGGGACAGGGGGTGGTGGGACAGGGGTCGGGTGCTGTCTCGCTTGTGGTCGCGTGATGGGGTCGAGCCCGTCTCGCTTTGGGACGGTACCCGACCCCTGTCCCACGGCTGGGCGTGCGTGTGCTAGGTTGGCGTTTGAGCTTCAATGGCTTGCAGGGCTTGCATGGTGGCTAGCATTTTTGCAGGGTCCTTTCTGTGATTTGTTTCCAGGCTGCTGCTCATGTCAACGCCTGCGAAGTTCGTATCGGCGGCCTTGCGGGCCTGCGCGATGGCTTGCGACAGGTTTTTGGGCTCGAGCCCGCCTGCCAGCAGGAACGGGCGTGGGAAACCGGTGAGCAAACGCCAGTCAAACGGCTTGCCGTCGCCTGCGCCGCCGTCGAGCAGCACTAAGTCAGCCGTGCTGCTGGCTGCTTGCAAGGTGTCGGCTATGGCGTGAATGCGAAACGCCTGGATGATGCGCGCGTCTTGCGGGTTTGCGCGGGGGATGGGGACAAGGTCTGCTTTGCGTCTGAGCTGAGCCACATACGCGGCATCTTCCTTACCGTGCAGTTGAACTGCGGATTTTCTGCTTTCGCCTAACCATCGGTTAACGGTTTCAACCGGTGCGTTAACGAACACGCCCACAGGGCGAATTGCGGGGTCGAGCTGCCGCGCAAGCGCGATTGCCTGTTCGAGCGTGATGCTGCGCCATTTGCCTGGCACGTCTATCACGAAGCCCGCGAAATCGGGCGCAGCGGCGTTTGCGGCCGCAACGTCTGCTTCGCTGCGCAGCCCGCAAAACTTCACCAGGGGCGGTTGCATGGGCGGTTCTCCTTCCTCGTAAAACGTTCGGCAGGTGTGAGTTGATTGATGTTGAGTCGGGTTTCCGGGTTGCTGGGGCGGTCGCAACGCAGCCATGTGAAGGCCAGGGAACTGGAGCGTTCGCGGCGGGTGCCCGACGTGCGGCAATTTGCTCGGCTTGTGTTGCGCTGCCGCTGATGGCTCGCCGTGTGACAGGGACCCGACCCCTGTCACACCGTCAGCGCGCGTTGCCGCTCAGCTCGGCTAGCTTGGCGCGTTTGTCGGCGGCGCGCATGAGCGCTTCGCCGACCAGCACCGCATCGGCGTGCATGGCGCGTGCTGCTTCCACGTCGGCAGCGGTTTTGATGCCGCTTTCCGACACGAACAGCGTGCCCGCTGGCACCAGGTTGCGTAGCTTTTGCGCGGCGCAGGTGTCGACGTTAAACGTTTTCAGGTCGCGATTGTTCACGCCGACGACGCGCGCCCCGCATGCTACGGCGCGCCGCACCTCTTCGGCCGTGTGCGCCTCAACGAGCGCCGACAGCCGCAGCTCGTTGCAAAGCTGCAGGTAGGAAGCCAGTTGAGCATCGTCGAGAATGGCGCAGATTAGCAGCACCGCCCGTGCGCCAAGAGCCTTCGCCTCGTAGACCATGTACTCGTCAACCACGAAATCCTTGCGCAGCACCGGGATGCTGACTTCGCGCGCGATTTCGGCAAGGTATTCGTTGCGGCCCTGAAACCAATGCGGTTCCGTAAGGCACGAGATGGCCGCCGCGCCCGCGGCTTCATAATCGCGGGCAATCTGCAGGTAGGGGAAATCGGGTGCTATCAGGCCTTTCGAGGGGCTTGCGCGCTTGACCTCCGCAATGAACTGCACGCCCGGGCGTTCAAGCGCAGCTTCGAAGGGGAAGCTACAGGGGGCAGCGGCACGCGCGGCTGCAAAAGCGTCGCCGGAAAGCGGTTGTCCATCTGGCCCGGGCTTTTCGGCTGCGCACTGCTCGCAGTCGCGCGCAAGCGCGTCCTCGGCAGCTTGCCGCATGCTTGCCAGCGACCGCGCCCGTTTTTGCTCGGCAACGCGCTCCCGCGTGCGCTGCGCTATCTCATCAAGAATGTTCAAAGGTTTCCTTCCCTATGTCCTATGTTGCCAAAGCTTTCCGAGCTCGCTTTTGATGCGCAATGTCGCAAACTTGCTTGTGTTTGTGTTTTAATCCCAGCTGCCTTGGTAGTAACCCTTTAGCCGGTTGTGTTTTCCCAGGTCAAAGGCATGCGGAAAATCGGCATACTCAAGCTTCGCGCAACAAAACGCAAACACAAGCGAGTTTGCGACAGTCGCCCTCCGTCTAGCCCGCACGCAGCGCCTTGGTAGTGTGCAAAACCTTGCCTAGCCTGCTTTAAACTGCATCAGCGTAGGCGCTGGCTACTGCGCGTTGCTGGCTTGCACGTAGGCTTCGAGTGTGGCCGCCGCGGCTCCTGTGTCGATCAGCTCGTTTGCGCGCTCCACGCCGTCGCGCAGGCTGGGCACCGCGCCGGCAACGTATAGGCCGGCCGCAGCGTTGAGCACCACGGTGTCGCGTCGGCAGCCGTGTTCTTTGCCGCTTAAAATATCGCGCGTGATCTGGGCATTTTCTTCCGGGCTGCCGCCGCGCAGGTCCTCGCGCGTGCAGCGTGCCATGCCGAACTGCTCGGGCGTAAGCTCATAGGTGCGAAACGCCGACGCGTGGAAGTCGCCGCCGCCGAACTCGCACACCTTCGTGGCTCCGGCGCACGACAGCTCGTCGAGCACGCATTCGCCGTACACCACCATGCCGTGCTGCACGCCTAAGCTCACCAGCACGCGGGCCAGCGGCTCCACCAGCGCGCCGTCGTACACGCCTAAAACCATGTAGCGCGGATTGGCGGGGTTGGTAAGCGGCCCTAAGATGTTGAACACGGTGCGAATGCCCAGCTCTTTGCGGATAGGGCCAACATACTTCATTGCCGCGTGGTAGCGCTGCGCGAACAAAAAGCAAATGCCCACGGTATCAAGTAACTTGCAGCACAGCTCGGGGCTTTGGCTGATGTTGACGCCAAGTGCTTCAAGGCAATCGGCTGCGCCCGAGCTTGATGATGCGGCGCGGTTGCCGTGCTTGGCAACCTTCACGCCCCCTGCGGCGATGATAAGCGATGCCGTGGTGGAAATGTTGAAGCTGTGCGCCTTGTCGCCGCCGGTGCCCACAATCTCAAGCGTGGGCTTGTCGTAGTCAACCGGCGTGGCGAACGCGCGCATGGCCGTGGCGCAACCGGCAATCTCGTCGATGGTTTCAGCCTTCGTGCTTTTCGTGGAAAGCGCCGCCAAAAACGCTGCGGTTTGCACCTGCGTTGCCTGATCGGACATGATTTCGCAGATGGTGTCGTAGGCTTCCTGGTAGGTAAGGTCTTGCTTGTCAACAAGCTTCTGAATGGCTTCGGTGATCATGATTATCCTTTCTGGGGCACGGTGCCGGGTGCAGTGCCCCACCTGTTCGCAAGTGGGGGGTAGGTGAGGGGGTCAAACGTGCTTCTGCGTTGCATGCGGCGTACTGCGCCATCGCTTGACCTGGACGTATGCGTGTGGTTTCATGCTAAGCGCACCTCCTTGCCGCCGGGAACCAACGCTAGGAAATTGCGGATGATGGCCGCCCCGTCGGGCGTCATGACGCTTTCGGGGTGGAATTGCACGCCGAACACCTGCGCTGCGGCGTCTTCGACGGCCATTACCTCGCCGTCGGCGGTGCGCGCCGTTACGTGCAGGTTTGCGGGCAGCGATTCTTCGGCCGCGGCAAGCGAGTGGTAGCGTGCTGCGGGAAACGCGGCGGGCAGGCCGGAAAACAGCGTGCTTCCGGGCGCGGCTAACACCTGCGAAACCTTCCCGTGCATCAGCTGCTTGGCGTACCCAACGGTGCCGCCGAACGCCTCGCATATGGCCTGATGTCCCAGGCACACGCCGAATATGGGCAGGTGCCCCGCGAAGCGCTTGATGGCCGGGATGCACACGCCTGCATCGGCAGGCCTGCCGGGCCCAGGCGACAAAATCAACGCATCGGGCGCCATGGCGGCAACGTCATCGCAGGTGAGCGCATCATTCCTCATAACTGTGATGTCGGGACGCAGAGCGCCGGCAACTTGGTACAGGTTGTACACGAAGCTGTCGTAGTTGTCTATGAGCAGAATCATTGCACGCCTCCTTGCGCCGCTTCGATGGCCGCTACCACAGCACGCGCCTTGTTGCGGCATTCCGCGTATTCGGCCTGCGGGTTGCTGTCGGCAACGATGCCGGCGCCGGATTGCACGCATACGCGACCGTCTTTTTTGTAGGCCAGACGGATAGAAATGCACGTGTCCATGTTGCCGGTGAAATCCAGGTAGCCGATAGCGCCGCCGTAGATGCCGCGCTTCGTTCCCTCAAGCTCCTGGATGATTTCGGCCGCGCGCAGTTTCGGGGCGCCGGAAAGCGTGCCGGCCGGCAGGATGGCGTCGATGGCGTCAACGGCGTCCTTGTCGTGCGCCAGCTGCCCGGACACCTCCGAGCCGATATGCATCACGTGCGAGAACCGATGCACGGAAAGGTAGCGGTCTACCTGCACGCTGCCCAGCTCGCAGATGCGGCCGAGGTCGTTTCGTCCCAGGTCAACAAGCATGTTGTGCTCAGCAAGCTCCTTTTCGTCGGCCAGAAGTCCCGCTTCAAGCGCATCGTCTTCGGCGGCTGTTGCCCCGCGGGGGCGCGTGCCTGCAAGCGGGAACGTTTTCACGCAGCCGTTTTCCAGGCGCGTGAGCGTTTCGGGCGATGCGCCGGCAAGCTCGATGTCGTCGCTTACGAAGAAGAACATGTACGGCGATGGGTTGGTGGCGCGCAGCACGCGATACACGTCAAGCAAGCTGCCGCGCGCCGGCGCCGACTGCGGGTTTGACAGCACCACCTGGAAAATATCGCCCTCGTGGATGTAGTGCTTCGCGCGGTCAACCATGGCGGTGAACTGCGCTTGGGAAAACTTTGGGGTAAGCGCTCCGGTAAGCTCAAGCGGTGGGAAATAGGCGCGCGAGCCGCTGTTGAGCAGGGCGATGATGCGGTCGCATGCCGCTTCGGCCTTCGCGTAGGCGGCTTCAACGCCTTCAGGGTCCGTTAAGTCTACGCCGGCGACAACCTTCAGCTTCTGCTCAAGGTTGTCGAACACAACAACCTGGTCGAACAGCATAAGGTCAACGTCGCGAAAGTCCCGGTCAGCAAGCTGTTTTTCGCGCAGGTGCGGCTCGGCGTACTTGATGTAGTCGTACGCGAAATACCCCACTAGCCCGCCAGCAAGCGGCGGCATACCGGGCACTGCGGGGCTTGCGAAGCGCGCAAGCACGTCGCGAATGGCCGCGCCGGGGTGCTCGACGGCCTGCTGTGTCACGCGTGCTGGTTCACCTTCGGCACCTTCACGCAGGCACAGCGTTCCGTTGGTGCAGGTAAGCTCGAGGGTGGGGTTGCAGCCTAAAAACGAATAGCGGCCCCAGGTGCGCCCTGCCTCTGCGCTTTCCAGCAAGAAGCAGTGGCAACTTGCCGAGCGAAGCGTGCGCAGCGCCTCAACCGGGGTAAAGCGATCCGACAGCAGCTCTTTGCATACGGGCACGCGGCGGTATTGCCCGGTTTGCGCGTACGCATGAACTTCCTGGATGGTGGGAAACACCGTGGCACCTCCTTTGCGGGTTTGCCGGCCGCACTTGGTGTGGCCGGCACCGGTTCGGGAACGAAAAAGCCCGTCCCGGCAAACGAATACGCTTACCAAGGACGGGCTTGCAACTTCACACCCGCGGTGCCACCTTGATTCCCGGCTGCAAAAGCCAGGCCCTTTGCGAAGCGCTATCACGCTTCCGGCAACTCACGTATGCCTGCACGTCGCGAATACTTGGCATGTTCTTGTTGCTTATTCGAAACCAGCGCCCGGTGGAGCCTGGCTTCGATCAAACTTGCGAACTTCGCCGTTCACCGCGCCCTCAGCGGCCCATTTAGCAGCTTGCGTTCCACCCGGATCTCAGCACCCCGGATTCTCTGTGCGTGCACCACTGCCTTGACTTCCGCTTCAACGGTTTGTCGAACTGGTTTTGAACTATAGGGGTAGGCTGCCGCTTTCGTCAAGGAAAAATTTGCGAACGGTGGCGCAGGGTGGTCGCGGTCACCGGTTGCAACCGGTCTTGATGACATTGCGTTTGGCGGCGACCAAGCGGTTCTTGGTATATAGCGGTAACCGAATTCAACCGGCATCGATTATTCTGCGCTCGGTGGGGCAAAGCTCCCGCCTACACGCATCGGTAACCGATTGCAACCGGTTACCACGCACAAGAAAAGCCCGCTTGCACATTGGCAAACGGGCTTGCAACATCAAACGTTTCAGCAGGTCAGACGCTATTCAGCGGCCTTTTCCTCTTGCTTGTTCGCCGCTTCGACGATCTTGTCGATGATAACGTCAAGCTTGCCCTCAACGTCGTATTCCTCAACCTTGCCCTCATCGCACAGGCGTGCGAACGCGGGGTCGATGGGCAGCGTGGTGTATGCGGGGATGTTGTAGCGCTCGGCCACTTCGGCACCCTGAGGTTCGCCGAAAATGTGGTGCTCCTTGCCGCACTCGTCGCACTTGAAGTAGGCCATGTTCTCCACCAGGCCCAGCACCTCAACGTCCATGTCGTGCGCCAGGTTCACGGCCTTGCCTACGATCATGGCAACCAGTTCCTGCGGGGCGGAAACGGTGACGATGCCGTCAACGGGCAGCGATTGGAACACGGTAAGCAGCACGTCGGACGTTCCCGGAGGCATGTCGACGAACAGGTAGTCGATGTCGCCCCAGTTCGTTTCGCTCCAGAACTGGCGGATGGCGTTGGAAACTACCGGGCCGCGCCATGCTACGGGCAGGTCGCCCTTAGGCAGCATAAGGTTGGTGGACATGATTTTGATGCCCGTTTGCGTTTGGCCGGGCAGGATGCCGTCGGCATCGGCGGTAAGCGGGTTGGTAACGCCGAACGTTTTGGGGATGGACGGGCCGGTGATGTCGGCGTCCAGGATGCCCACTTTGTTGCCGCGCTTGTTCATTTCGCTGGCAAGCAGGCTGGTGACCAGGGACTTGCCCACGCCGCCTTTGCCCGAAACCACGCCGATAACGTGCTTGACGTTACTGCGCTTGTTCGTTTCAAGCTTCGTCGGGCCGCCGGCTGTGCGCTCTCCGCAACCGGAAACGCCGCAGCTGCCGCACTCGTGCGAGCATTCTTCTGCCATGAAATCCTTCTTTCTCATTGTTCGCGCCCGCACGCGGGCACGTCACTCGTCCTAACGCCGCATGATAGCATAACGAGCAAGTTCGCGAATAAATTAGTACTGTTTATGTGCCATATACTTGCATTGTGCAGGGAAATGTGCAGAGCATCTGACGACGCATGCTACTATAAAAAGGTTACCAGCAGCATATAGAGAAACGACTACCCGTGACCAATGCGCCCGAAAACAACGTGCCCAATCCCTCGGCTGACAAGGCCGACGCGGACGAGCGCGTGTTCACTTACGACGAGCCCGATGAGGACTTCTGCGCGCACTTGATGGAGTGCTACGAGTGGAAAACCACGGGTCAGCGCGGCGTTGACTGGGCGGACAAAGTGGCGAAGTACCGCTTGTCGCACCCTATGGAACTTGAGGCGCGTCCCACGCTTGCTGAAACAACGGGCCTGATCACCGGTGACATCAAGGCGGGCGTGAAGTTCAGCGCCGCCGTTCAAACGCTGTTTCCGGTGGGCACGTCCATCGAAGGCGACCGCGAGATTCGCGATTTGCTTGCAAGCCGGAAGGCTCGGCGTAGCAAGCCTTCGCGCTACTTGGGCGGGCCTTCGGCTTTGGCTCTGTGGGCCGAGGCGCCGGTTTCCGTGCGCATCACCGCCGACGCGGCTCGCTTTGCCAAAGGCGCCGAGCTGCCCGGCGGGCTTCCCATGGACACGGTCATCGGCGTGATTACCGGGCACTGCGTGTGCGTTGATTTGCGCGCCGCCCGGGTTCCTTCGCCGTCCGACGAACTGCCCGTGGTGGGCGCCGTGGTGCAGCTCACCACCATGTCGAAGTGCTTGGTGGTGCTGTACAACATACTTATGGAAAAGGGCGACCGCTTCGATATGGTAAGCGTACCGCTGTATTACGCCCCCGGCTCGCTTGAGGCAAGCCAGCGCAAGCGCATCGAGGTGCTTCAGGCCACGCCGCTTGACAACCCGCCCGAGCCGGGCGCGTATGGGTGGATCAACGTGCGTGCCTGGCAGGAAACCGCCCCGGTGCTCGACAAGCTTTTGGCGTTGTTTTTGACCGATGGCCTGGATGTTCGTGAAATCGAAGGCGCGCGGCGCACCACATTTGTTGCGTTTGAGGAAGGCGAGCTTGATCGGCGTGAGCAGCAGCAGCGCCAACGTGCCGCCGAGCAGGAGCGCGAGCAGGCTGAGCAAGAGCGCGCGCGGCGTGCGGCTGAGCAGCGTCGTACGGCCGAGGAAGCCGAGCGAGCGCGCAAACGCGCGGCTGAGCAGGAGCAACGCCGCCGTCAGGAAGCCGAGCAGCTTGAGCGCGACATCAAGAACCTGCCGGCCATCAAAGAAGCTGCTATCCAGGCTGAAGCGCGTTGCCGCGCCATGAGGGTCCGCATGGAGGCTATGGCCGCGAAGCAAAAAGACTTGCAGGCTGCCTTCGACGCGCAGGGTGCACAGCTTGCCAAGGAGCAGAACATGATCGGCACCATGGTGTCGAAAACGGCAACGTTGCAGCATAACTTACGCTTGTCCGAAGAGGCAACGCAGCGCGCGCAAAAGCAGGCCGCTGCCGTGCAAAAGCGCGCTGAGCTGTTCGACACGCTTGAGTTCCCGCAAACGCCGCTTGGCGCGTTGCTGCTGGCCAAGCGCGCGTTTCCCGACAAGCTGCACGTGCATCCCAACGCCGAGAAAACGGCGCGCGAGTTTGCCATGGGCGACATGCGCGAAACATGGGCAGCGCTGCGGGACATGGCCGTGGTGCTGTGGCCGCTTATCTTCGGCGACGAGTCGGTGGACATCCCTGCACGCTTCGAGGAGCGTTCCGTGTTGCGTTTAGCCTTGTCGGAAGGTCCTATGACGGCGAAAGACCCCAGCTTGATGCGCCTGCGCAAGCTTGAATACGACGGGCGCGTGGTGGACATGTCGGCGCACGTGAAGGGCCGCTCCGTGGAGGGCCAAAGCCCGCTGCGCGTGCATTTTTACCCCGACCATGAAAAGAAGCTCCTGGTCATAGGCCACTGCGGCAAGCATCTGCCCACTTACGCCTATCAAGGGAAATAGACTTGCGGGCGCGATTGCTGCAGCAATGGGCGGCAACTTCGCGTGGCTTATCAGCTTGCACTGCGGGCAAGTGGCGTGGTTTTGCGCGGCTGCTGTCAAAATTTGCGGATGTGTGTGCTCGGCTAGTTTCGTTGCATTGCTGTTTGCCGCAAACGATGAAATTTCGGTAATCAACGCGGCGATGGCACTGTTATTTTGCGATATAGCGCTTCTACGGCGCGTACTTCCGCGCTAGGCTCGCACATGAGCGAAAATTTTGGCAGCAACAAGCCAAAACCCCGGCGAAACGGGCGCGCTGGTGAGAATTGCGCCTGTTTTCCGGGGTCTGTTGTGCGAGGGCGACAGGCGGCGTGCTTAACGCACTTGCTGCGTCTCGGTTCCTTCCAGGTCGAAGTCGCTAAACGCTGCCGTTACGTATGCGGGTTGTTCGTAGGTGTTGTAGTAGTAGCGGCCTTCGCGTGCGGAAAATGCGCTGGTGAACACGGTGTACTCGTCGGCGCCATCGTTCATTTGCGCGCTGCCTTCCACCATGGAAACTCCGCCAAGCGTGCGAAACATACGTGCGACGTTGCCGGTTTCCGTGTCTTTTGGGGCGTGATGCGCGTTTAAGTATGCCGCGCGTACGAAACGCGACGGAGAATACACGTCGCCGGGCAGCCCGCGCATGCCTGCGCCTGCTCCGTAAGGCGTGAGCTTCGCATCGCCCCAGTTCACGGAGCTGGGTGCACCGGGCGTCACATTCATGTAGCTGCGCAGGTTCTCCAGGTGCCATGCAAGGCCGGGCTGGTTTGCCAGCACGTTGGCGGGGTCGCGTATCACCTGCAGCCCGTCGGCCGTGGACTCCACCACGATGCAGCCGTGCGCGTCGGCGATGATCCAGTGCAGCAAGCTTACGGGGAAGTCCCCCAGCCCCTTGTTCACCAGCGTGATGTGTGCCAGCGCGGCCTCGACGTCGTCAACGGTGTCGAAGTTCGAGGTGACCCACAGAGGGAACTCGTACGGTGCCACAGCGGTGGTGTCAGGGCGGGCGGCATCGGGGAAGTGCGCGTAGCCAGGGAAGTTCAGCCCGGCTATGGCCAGGCCGTTTTCGTTAGCGCAGTCGAAATACAGCGGGTAGCCGTCCGAGACGATGGCCATGCCCAGCACCGCGCGATGCCCCGTGTTGGCGGGGTGGTTGCGCGGGGTGAACGTGATGGTTTCGCCGTAGCCGTACGCCCAATCCAAGTTGCGGCCAAAATATAGGTTTCCGTTAGGGTCGGTGAATCGAATTGCCGTGCACATGAGGTGCCTCCTTGTGGTTTGCGGGGCCGGCGGCGGGCTTATCGCTGCCGGTTTGTTTATGCCGCAGGGTATGGTACGCCAATTCTGCCGCGCAGGCGGCGCGGTTTTGCTTCCGTAAACATGACGTTGGAAAGCCGTTGCGCTAGTAATGCGATACGTTTGGATTTTGCTGGCAACAGCGCAAGTAACAGGGTTGGAAGCATCCATAAAATGCCTGTTCAGAAGCTCGCGCTAAAATTTGGCGTAGCGGCTGTTTGGATTAAAATCCAAACGTATTGCTTTTTGCGTGCCTGCGGTGGCATGGAGAGGTTTGCTGCGCGGCAGCGCGTCGGTAAGGGGGCTTTCGTGAACGTGGCGTTGCGAAGCAGTTGGTCGGACTTGCCCTGCTGAGACAAACGCGTATTCTTACAAAGACCTAGTAAATTAGGGGATGCAAGGCGGTTGCGGCAGGGGAGGCTTCGGCGGCGCTTGCGAACTGAATTGAGGAGGGCTACGTGGTAAGGTTTCCGGACGCGCGCATTGACGCGTTCATTGCCGAGGATGTGCCGTACATTGACTTGACGTGCGAGGTGCTCGGCATTGGCAACGAGCCAGGTGAGATGGAATATTTCACGCGTGAGGAGTGCGTGCTGGCGGGCACGGATGTGGCGCGGCGCATCATGGACAAGCTTGGGTGCACGGTGGTGAGCTCGGCGTCTGACGGTGACCGATTGCAGCCGGGACGGGCGTTCTTTACCGTGCGTGGCGGCGCGGCTGATTTGCATGCGGCGTGGAAGGTGTGCCTGAACGTGTTCGACCACCTGTCGGCCGTGGCAACGAAAACGCGCGCCATGGTGGATGCGGCGCATGCGGAAAACCCCGCGTGCGAGGTGTTGACCACGCGTAAAAGCATGCCCGGGGCGAAAGACCTGCTGACCTGCGCCGTTATGGCGGGCGGGGCGTTTCCCCATAGGCTGGGACTGTCGGAGACGGTGCTGGTGTTCGACCATCATCTGACGTTTTTCGGAGGGTTCGAGCGCTTTGTGGAACAGCTGCCCGCCATCAAAGCAAAGTGTGTGGAAAAGAAACTATTCGTGGAAGCGGGTGCCCAGCGCGCGGTTGAGCTCGCGCGCGCAAGCGCTGGTGGCCGTGGCATTGACGGCATCCAGCTGGACAAGGTGCCCGTTGCCGAGCTTGCACCGCTGGTTGCGCAGCTGCGCACCATTGACCCGCGCATCACGCTAATAGCTGCCGGCGGTATCAACCCGCGCAATGCCGGTGCATACGCTGCGTGCGGCGTGGACGGCCTTGCCACAACTGCGCCGTTTTCGGCTGCGCCCGTTGACATGAGCGTGCGCATGCGCCAGCTATAAGTTGCAGCTTGTTGGGAACGCTACTTGCCAGTGCGCAATTTTTTGATGCCGCCGGCGGCTATGGCGGCTCCCGCCCCAATGGTGAGCACGCCGGGGCCTGGCAGCACCAACATGGGTACGCCCACTGCCATAACCGCAGCTCCGGCAACGGTTTGCGCTGCGCCGCCCGCGCGGGTAAGCGGGGTTGCGGCTTTGTTTGCGTCCTTCACGGGGTTGCCGAAGCCGTCAACGAACGTGGTGCGCAGCGGCTCGTTGTTGGGGTCTGCCTTCTTCCCGAACGACGGCGGCGTGAAAGTTTCTGCGGCAGTTGAGGCTACGGTTTTGGCAGTTGCCGCCGTACCGCGCGCCGCCTCAACGGGGTTGACGTCAATGATAGGGTGTCGCGGAAACGCCATAACGTGTGCCTTCTTTCCTGGTGTTGCTGGTCGATGTCCTAAGCCCTTGCGCGCCCATGATGGCAAGGTCAAATTTAGGAATAGCTTTAGCGTATAAGCAATAGGGTAGCGCGCCAGGGTGCCTGCGCGTATGGGCTCGAGCGGTTGTAACCAATGCGTCACGTGCCCGGCACGAAACGCTGGCAATGTATCTGCGATTGCTGCAATTGCAGGACGTTTTTTGCTCGTGCGTGTCAAAAATGTCGGTACTGTGCGGTTTTGCTCTTGTTGGGAACGCTTTTGGCGGGCAAAACCCCTGAAACATGCTCCGTTGGGGCCCAAAAACGCCATATCGAGGCAAAACAATCTGCGGGAATCACACATTACCGGCTTTTTTGACGGGAACGCTCTCGAAATCGCGTCAAAAGGCGCGCGTTAAGCCTCAAAGCTGTCTCATCGTGCCTCGCTTCTTGCTACACGCCCCGGGGTGTGTCCATAACGGGCCGTTTTCCCTGTTCGCGGGCAGTTTTGCGCTACACTGTACCCAACGTGTTCTTGCGCCGACGAAGCGGCGCTTTTGCTCGCTGCCGCTTCCTGCGCTTGGGTATTCGCCCCCTCGCCGGCGCTTGTTCCGCACAGCTGTGTCAACTGCGTATCGCGCTTGCAGCAAAGGGTATGCGGGCGCGACCGCCTTTTAAGGGGAAGGTGATCGTATGGCAGCTCCTGCTACCGAACATGTTCGCAACATCGTGCTGGTGGGCCAAGATGGCGCCGGCAAAACGTCGCTGGCCGAGGCCATGTTGCACGTTTCCGGCCGCACGCCGCGCATGGGCACCACGCACGACGGCAAATCCTATCTTGATTACGATGCGGAGGAGATCCGTCGCAAGTTCACGTTGGGCACCTCTCTTGCGCCCATCCCGTACCACGACTACAAAATCAACGTGCTTGACACCTCGGGCCACCCTGATTTCATCGGCGACACGCTGGCGACCATGCAAGCTGCCGAAATGGCGTTGTTCGTGGTGGACGCCGTGGCAGGTCCCCAGGTCATGACCACAAAACTGTGGCGCGAAGCCGAGGGCATGCGCTTGTCGCGCGCCGTGTTCATCAACCACATCGACCGCGAGCACGCCAACTTCGACACCATCATGGCGCAGCTGCACGCGCGTTTCGGCAGCCGCTTAGGGCCGGTTACCATCCCCATTGGTGTGGCGGAGAACTTCAAGGGCGTCATCGACGTGCTGCGCATGAAGGCCCGCTACTTCGATCAAGACGGCACGTGCGACGACCGCGTGGAGGACATCCCGCCCGAGTACGCCGAGGAGGCGCAGATTGCGCGCGACAAGCTGTGCGATTTGGTGGCCGAGGCCGATGACGAGCTGATGATGAAGTATCTTGACGGGGCGGAGCAGCTGACGCAAGAGGAGCTGGAACGGCTGCTTGACCAGGCCATTGCGCAGGAGCTGTTCATTCCCGTGTATGTGGGCTCCACCATCATTGAACAGGGTATTCGCTGCGTGATGAAAGACATTTGCACGTACTTCCCGCACCCGCGCCACCACGGGGCGTTCCGCTTGGCCGACGGCAACGAGACGTTCGTCGACGAGGCGGGCGAGCCGGCGGCGTTCGTGTTCAAAACCGTTGCAGACCCGTATGTGGGACGGCTAAGCTATCTGAAAATCATCAGCGGCACGCTGGTGCCCGGCATGGAGCTTATCAACTCGCGCACGGGCAAAAAGGACCGTTTAGGGCATTTGTACGTGATGATGGGCAAGGAAGCCACGGACGTGAAGTCGGCGAAGGCCGGCGACATCATCGTGGTGCCGAAGCTTACCGACACGCGCGCGGGAGACACGCTTTCGCAGCTGGGCACCACGGCCATCGACCCGCTGCCGCTGCCGCAGCCGCAATATCCCGTTGCCATTGAGGCGGCGAACAAAAAGGAAGAGGACAAGGTGGGCGCGTTTTTGGTGCGCGCGGCCGAAAACGACCCCACGCTGCGCATCACGCGCAACGAAGAAACGCATCAGACTATTGTCACGGCTATGGGCGAGGCTGCGGTGGAAACGCTGCTGGCGCGCATGAAGGAGCAGGCGAAGGTGGAGGCGCGCTTGGTGCCTGTGCGCATCCCCTATCGCGAGACCATCCGCAAAACTGCCGAGGCGCAGGGCCGTCACAAGAAGCAAACGGGCGGCGCAGGGCAGTTCGGCGATTGCTGGTTGCGCATCAGCCCGAACCCGGGCGCGGGCTATGAGTTCGTGGACGAAATCAAGGGCGGTGCCATCCCGAACGGCCTGATTCCCGCTGTTGACAAGGGCGTGCAGGAAGCTATGGCCGAAGGGTATCTGGCGGGATACCCCATGGTGGACATCAGGTGCGCCGTGTTCGACGGATCGTATCATTCGGTTGACTCCAATGAGATGGCGTTCAAAACGGCGGCGCGCATCGGTTTTCGCGCGGCGTGCGCGCAGGCCGACCCCATTTTGCTTGAGCCTATGGCGAACATGGACATTGTGGTGACCGAGGAATATGCCGGCACGGTGATGGGCGATATTTCCACGCGTCGTGGGCGCATTGTGGGCACCGATTCTACCGACGAAGGCGAGACGGTTATCATGGTGCGCGTGCCGTATGCCGAGGTTGTCAGCTACACGAAAGACCTGCGAGCGCTCACGCGCGGTTCGGGCAGCTACTTCATTCAGCTAGACGGCTACGAGCCGGCTCCAGCCGATGTAACGCGCAAGCTGGTGGAAGCGTATCAGGCTTCGAAGGCGTAGCGGTTACCTTGCTGCGGTAGAAAATGGCGGGCGAGCGGTGAGTTTGCGAGCTTCGCCCGCCCGTTTCGTTATCTGCGCGGAGAGGGAATGCCGCCGCCGGGGTGTCTCCCTTTTTTGCGACCCGCGTTGCGACCGTGGCGCTCGTTCCCTTTCCGCGTTTGTAAGTATGACAACCTAACCTTGCAGGGATTTTGCCGAAATGGCCGGTTGGATTCGCCGGAATCTTGCCGAAAAGGTGGCGTGGGACTTGCCGGGATCTTGCGCGGCTGCGTGCGAAACCTTGCCGGAATCTTGGGCGGCTGCGTGCGGAATCTTACCCGAGCCTTGCGGTGGGGCAAGCGGATTCTTGCTGAATTTCGGTTGCTGAATTTCTACCCAGATGAGGAATTTCCCTGGACGCGTCGGGCCCTTCTTGGTAGGCTCTCCCTAACTATTCACGCTGCCCTGTGCGGCAGCATGGCAGCAAAGGGGAAGCCATGTCTTACATTTTCACGCACGCGACGCTGCTTGACGGCACGCGCGATATGCAGCCGCAACCGAACATGACCGTTGCGGTAGACGACGCCGGCCGCATCAGCGCGGTTGGCCCGGCGGCCACTACGGTGGGTGCCGCCGGCGCGCAGGAGATTGACCTTGCCGGTGCCTACTTGATGCCGGGCCTGGTCAACCTGCACGTGCACCTGTGCGGCACCGGCAAGCCGACCAGCGCTGGCGCGGCAGGCGATTTGATCGACAAGGTGGTGGGCAATCCCCTTGGCCGGTGGTATCTGCATCGCACGCTGCGCAAAAACGCCCAGCAGCAGTTGGCAAGCGGAGTCACCACGGTGCGCAGCGTGGGCGATCCGGGGTTTGCCGACGTGTGGGTGCGTGATGCCATCAACGCCGGCACGTACGTGGGGCCGCGCTTGGTTACATCGGGCGTGGGCGTTACCGTGCCGGGCGGGCACGGGGCCGGGCTGTTTGCTCACATTGCCAAAACACCTGATGAAGCGCGTGAAATTGTGCGCGAGTGCTATGCGCACAAATGCGATTTGGTGAAGCTGTTCATCACCGGTGGCGTGTTCGATGCCGAAAAGGAAGGCGAGCCGGGCGTGCTGCGCATGTCGCCGGAGATTGCGACAGCGGCGGTGGACGAGGCTCACAAGCTGGGGATGCACACGGCGGCGCACATTGAAAGCAGCGAAGGCGTGCGCGTGGGCCTTGCGGCAGGCGTGGACACCATCGAGCACGGCGGCGTGCTTGACGATGAGCTGCTGGCGGCGTTTCGCGAAAACGGCGTAGGCCGTGCGAGTACGCTTACGTGCACTATTTCCCCTGCGCTGCCGTTTATCAAGCTGCCGCCCGAGATGACGCACTCCACCGATATCCAGGTGGTGAACGGTCGCATTGTGTACGAGGGCATCGTGTCCGCGGCCAAGCAGGCGCTTGCTGCAGGCATTCCCGTTGGTCTGGGCACCGACTCGTCGTGCCCGTATGTGACGCAGTACGATATGTGGCGCGAGCTGGTGTATTTCGAGCGTATTGTGGGCGCAAGCCGTCAGCTGGCGCTGCACACGGCAACGCTGGGCAACGCGCGCATCATTGGGTTGGGTGAGGAAACGGGCTCTATTGAGGTGGGCAAATCGGCGGATATGATTGTGCTGGATGCCAACCCGCTTGATGATTTGGAAGCGTTGCGCAACGTGCGCCGTGTGATGGTGCGCGGCAAGTTCGCCGACAACCTGCATGTGAAGCATCTGACGGAACTTGACGCTGAACTGGATAAATTCCTGCCGCGGTAAGATTTTTCGCGAGGGGCTTTTCCTAGTATAAAAGTCGACAATCATGCAAAACTGAACAGTTGTTCGTTTTTTATTGAACGCGGGAATGTTCTCTGGTACAGTGGTGCTACGGAACATTCCCGCGTTGCTTTTGAAGTGAGGTTGCCATGATACGCCCTATTGTGCGAAGCGAGCTTTTGCTGTCCAAGCCATCTGACGCTGCCGTTGAGGCCGATGCGGCGGTTGGCCAGGACTTACTGGACACGTTAGCCGCGCATGCCGATGTGTGCGTGGGCATGGCGGCGAACATGATAGGGGTGCGCAAACGCATTATCGTGTTCGACAACGCGGGCGTGCCTACGCTTATGTTCAACCCTGAAATTGTGCGCTCATCTGGGAAATACCGCACGGAAGAGGGGTGCTTGTCGCTTGATGGGCGCCGCGGCTGCGAGCGTTTCCGCAAAATCCGCGTGCGCTATCAGGATGAATCGTTTGCGTGGCATGAGAAAAGCTTTTCGGGTTTTGTGGCGCAAATTATCCAACACGAAATAGACCATTGCAACGGTGTGATTATCTAGGTGTTCGCTGCGGCTTTGTGCGCTATGTTCTGCGTGTGCCTCGGTTAGTGCAGGTTGGTTTGCTGTAATAGTTTTGCTTGGTTGAAGGTTTGGGGAAGGTTTGCCTATGTCGGTTCCCATAGAGCAGGCGCGTTTAGCGCTGGAAATGCATTTCGGCTATCAGGATTTCAGGCCTGGGCAGCTTGGCGTTGTCAAAGCGCTGCTTGCCGGGCGCGATGCCTTGGCTGTTATGCCTACGGGCGCGGGCAAATCGGTGTGCTACCAAATTCCTGGCGTGGTGATGACGGGCGTAACGCTGGTTATCAGCCCGTTGGTGTCGCTTATGGGAGATCAGGTGCGCAGCTTGCAAGAAGCGGGCGTGCAGGCGGCGTTTCTGAACTCAACGCTGTCTGCTTCTCAACAGGCTACGGTTATGAATTGTGCGCTGGCTGGCGAATACGACTTGCTGTACGTGGCACCCGAGCGTTTGGAGGATGCTCGCTTTTTGGAGTTCGCTTCGCAGGCGGACATTCCGCTTATTGCCGTTGACGAGGCGCATTGCGTGTCGCAGTGGGGGCAAGATTTCAGGCCGTCGTACTTGCGTATTGGGGAATTTATCGAGCGTTTGCCAATGCGCCCCGCTGTTGCGGCGTTTACTGCCACGGCTACGCAGCGCGTGCGCGCTGACATCGTTCACCTGTTGGGGCTTGCTGACCCGTATACGGTGGTTACGGGGTTCGATCGACCGAACTTGCACTTTAGCGTTGAGCGCCTGGATTCGAACAAAAAGCTTGCACGCATTATGGTGTATGCAAAGGCGCATCCGCAGGATTCTGGTGTGGTGTATTGCAACACACGCAAAAACGTTGAGAAAGTGCACGCGGCACTGGTTGAGGCGGGCGTGCGGGCAACGCGGTACCATGCAGGCTTGAGCAAGGAGGAGCGCACGGAAAACCAGCGCGCGTGGATTAACGATGACGCCGCGGTGATTGTGGCAACGAACGCGTTTGGTATGGGTATTGACAAGTCGAACGTTCGCTACGTTATTCATTGCAACATGCCTAGCAGCATTGAGGCGTATTACCAAGAGGCTGGCCGCGCTGGGCGTGACGGGCTGCCCAGCGAATGCATGCTGTATTGGAGCGACGGCGATGTGTCTACGTGCCGTTTTTTCCTGGAGCAGGGCAGCGACAACGAAGGTATGACGCCCGAAGAGGCTGAAACGGCGCGTGCGGCCAGGCGTCGCATGCTGGCGGCAATGGAAGGCTATTGCTTGACGTGCGGGTGCTTGCGCCAGTACATGCTGCACTATTTCGGCGACGAGGGTGCGCAAGCGTCAGGTGCCGGGTTGCCTTCGGGGCAGGAGGGTGCGGCTGGCCAGCAAGGCGTTGAACCTTCTGCCGCGGCCGAGGGTGCCAACGGCGTGCAGGGCGAGGTTGAGCGGAAGTGCGGTAACTGCTCGAACTGCGAGGGCGGGTTTAAAGCGGTTGACGTAACGGCTGAGGCGCGCGCTGTTATGCGTTGCGTGCAAGAGCTGCGAGGGCGCTTCGGAAAGGGCGTTGTGGTAGACGTGCTTCGCGGCAAAACTTCCGAGAACGTTGAACGCTTCGGCTTAGCGGATGCGAAAACGTTCAATACCGTTGCCATGTCACAAACGCAGCTTAAAGAGGTCATCGAGCTTTTGGCAGCTGGCGAATATTTGCAAATCACTGAGGGGAAGTTCCCCGTTGTTGGCTTCGGCCCGCGGTTTCGCGAGGCTGCAACGCCGGATTTTCGGTTGCAGATGAAGCAGGTTGAGCGTGCAGCTCAGCGAAAGAGCGGGACTGCTCGTGCGACGGGCGGCCATTCGTTTGGCGGCTCGGGCACGGCAAGCGGGCCCGATGCAGCGTACGATCAGGATTTGTTCGAACGTTTGCGGGCGCTGCGCAAACGCTTGGCGCTTGAGGGCGGCATTGCCCCGTACATGGTGTTCGGGGACGCGGCGCTGCGCGATATGTGCGCCCGCATGCCTGAAAACGAAGACGAGTTCTTGGACGTAAACGGCGTGGGCGTCAAAAAGTTGGAAACGTATGGGCGTGCGTTTCTTGATGAGATTGCGGCGTATAGGCGCGAAATCCAATAGGAACTTTTGGGTAAATTGTTCAGTGCATTATGGAAAAGGGCTGGTCAAATGGCATTATGCACGGCGAAGTTGTGCAGATAGGGTAGACTGCACGTTATATGAGCGAACAATTATCAACATATCAAGACTGGGCCGAATACCTTCATGCAGTGGGGGGAACGTGCTCGAAGGATATTGCGCAAACGCTGGCGGCCGGTACGTTCGAGCTTCCGGCAATGGGCCGCGTGTATCAGCTTATCTGCGAGTATTGTGTCAGCTGTTTGGACGCGATGGACGATGCGCTGTTCGCTCGTTTGAAATCGGTTGACGTGCACGATGCATATGGGGTGTTTTTGGTGTGCTCGCGGTTTTGCGACGCATGCGAAAACCTGCTGTTCTTCCGAAAGGTGGACGGCATCCCCGTTGATTGGAAAAACGCGCTTGAAGACGACATCCTTCGAAATATGTCGGGAGCGCTCGGGCATGTGCGGGCTACCGTTCCCGCTGCGGCATCTGATGATGCTGCGTACTATCTCCGCTGTTTGCAGGAAAGGCGTTGCAGGAAGAAATGAACTACCAAGAAACGAAAAAAGCGCTGCGTGATTATATCGTTGCGGGCATTCCGTTTGTTACCGTGCAATCGGTTGATCGCCATCGCCCTGAGCGCATGGTGCGTGAAATTGCGCAGGAAAACAGCTTCGACATGTTTTTGTACACCGATGCGCGCCAGGTTGTTCACTTAGGCCCCGAAGCGCGCATGCCTGTTGACGTGCATTCCGATCCGCTGCCGTATTTGAACGACTTGTTTCAAAAGTCGCAGAACTGCATTTTCGTGCTTGCCGACACGCACAAAATCGATGTTGACGGCGCGTATACGCGCGAGCTGCTTTCTGCGGTGTACCTTGCCAAAGAAACGGGCAACACCATTGTTACCGTAGCTGCCGAGCCGGTATGGCAGCGCCTGTCACGTTTCGGCTTGTGCTTGCACCTTGACCTGCCCGACCATCGCGAGCGCCGTGCGCTTATCGACGATTTCTGCCAGCGTCACCCGGGCACGGTTGCTTGGAGTGACCACGATTGCGAGCGCATGGCAACGCTCGTGCGCGGTTTGGCGGAGGCGCAGGTGGTGAACCTGCTTGAGGCGTCGCTGGTGGCGCAGGGCAAGCTCGGGTCAAGCGACGTGTTTTCCGTTGCTTCTCAAAAAGAGCTGCTGTTTGCAGCGGTTCCCAATGTGGATCCTGTTGCCTGCAAGCCTGGGCTTGAGGTTGCAGGTTTGAACACGTTCAAAGAATGGCTTGACCGCAAGCGTGAGGTTTTCTTTGCGCCGTCTGATGTGCTGGAGCAGTATGAGTTGCGCACGCCGAAGGGCGTGTTGCTGGTAGGCGTGCCCGGCTGTGGCAAATCGTTTTCCGCAAAAATGGTGGCATCCCGCTGGGAGTTGCCGCTGCTGCGTTTCGACATGGGCTCGGTGTACGCGAAGTATGTGGGCGAAACGGAGCGCCGGATGCAGGAGGCGCTTGACTATATCGGCAACGTTGCCCCGTGCGTGTTGTGGGTGGACGAGATTGAAAAGGCCTTAGCGTCAAGCTCGGACGAAAGCGACGTGGGCAAGCGCGTGCTTGGCCAATTCCTGTTCTGGCTGCAGGAGTCGCCCGCTAAGGTGTTTTTGGT
>ERZ808240.417-NODE-417-length-56824-cov-28.813913_pt1 | contig 56824 bp, 51 predicted proteins | sample MGYA00521084_ERZ808240 | MGnify/ENA primary metagenome ERZ808240 (study PRJEB31516, sample SAMN03275571) | gut metagenome | biome: mammalia-associated habitat; material: feces | host: Papio cynocephalus | place: Kenya | collected 2012-08-06 ...
AAATGGAATCCGCCCGTGCGGTGACGGAACGGAAAGAACGTCATTGCGAGTCCGCGTCAGCGGGCGCGGCAATCCACTGACTCCGCCTTTGCAGAAATGGATCGCCACAGCCCTAAAGGGCTTCGCGATGACGAATATGGGGAGCCCCGCAGGGGGCGCGGGAATCCGCGGGCGCAGACTAATCCAGCTGATAGACCAGACACTTCAAATACGCCGTTTCGGGCAGGTGCGGGTGGACGGGGTGGTCGGGACCCGCGCCCGCCTGCAAAATCAGACGCCCCGATTTGCCCGCTTCGGTAATGCCGCGCGAACATTCCGTCAGAAATTCGTCGGGTTTGACGTGGTGAGAGCATGAACCCAACGCCAGAATTCCGTCCCGTTCGACCAGTCCCGCCGCCAAGCGCGCCATTTTGCGGTAGCCGCGCAATCCTGCTTGAATGTCTTTCTTGACTTTGGCAAAAGCGGGGGGATCGCAAACGACGATTCCGAATTTTTCCTTGTCCTTGTTCATATTTTCCAGCACGTCGAACGCGTTGTCGCGTATCCACGACGATTTGTCGGTCAAGCCGTTGGTTTCGGCGGCTTTTTTCGCAAGGTCAAGCGCCTGTTCCGAACGGTCGACGCCGATGATTTCCTTGGCGTGCCCGATGCCCATATGAAGCGCGAACCCGCCTGCGTAAGTGTAAAAGTCGATGCACCGCTTGTTCGGGGCAAGCCGTCCGACAAACGCGCGGTTTTCCCGCTGGTCGTAGAACCAGCCCGTTTTTTGCCCCTCTTTCAAATCGGCGTAAAAGTAAATGCCGTTTTCACGCACGGGAACGACGTCGGGCAGGGTGCCTTTGGCGACTTCGTACAGCGGTTCCAGCCCTTCCAGCGAACGGGCGGCGGATTCGGCGCGCAAAACGATGCACGACGGATGCAGAACTTCGTCAATCGCGGCGACGATGCTTTCTTTCATCAAATCCATGCCCGCCGTGTTGATTTGGCACGCGACGATGTCGTCAAAGCGGTCGATAATCAGCCCCGGCAGACCGTCGCCTTCCGAATGAACCAAGCGGTAAAACGGCGAATTGACCAAAGCGTCGCGCAGGGCGACGCAGCGGCGCAGTTTTTTTGCGATGAAAGCGGTGTTGATTTCCGTTTGAACGTCCGACGCGATTTTGCGGAAAGCAATCAAAGAATGGGCGTTGAACGTTCCCAATCCCAAAAACGTTCCCGTGTTGTCGGTTAGTTTAACAATCGATCCGTTGGGGATTTGTTTGGCTTCGGCGGTCATATCGATTTCGTTGGAAAACACCCACGGCGATCCCGCTTTGATTCGGCGGGTGCAGCCTTGTTTCAATTTTATTTCGGGCAAAGTACTGTTTTTCATGGCGTTTCCTTTCGGGGTCTTTTAAACTGTATTGAAAATCGTTTTACCACGTCAGGGGCGGTTATGGCAAAAAAAGAAAAATTTTTTTCGGCGGGCGAAGTTTTGTTCCAACAGGGCGAACCGTGCAAGAACGTTTATACGATTTTGGACGGGCAAGCCGAACTGTTTGTTGAAACAAACGGCAGAAAACGCGTCGCGGGACGCAAGCGCGCCGACGACGTTTTGGGCGCGGACGACGTGCTGAACGGGGTTTATTCGACCTCCGCCCGCGCGGTCGGCGAATTGACCGTGCAGGTGGCGACCGCTGACGAATACATTGCCAAACGCCAAAGAACGGGGGCTTTGTCGCCCAAGGAAAACGATGCTTTCGACTTTGACGACGATGACGGATTCGATTTCGGTTCGGACGATGACGACGATTTCGATTTTGACAAACCCGTCCAAAAGCCCGCTTCCCGAGCTGTGACTTCGGCGGACGAAGAAGAACCGCCCAAAAAGCAGGCTTTGGTCAAGGTGGAAAAGCCGCGCGCCCCCGTACCCGTCGACAGACCCGTCGTATTGCACGCCGAACCGAAGCATTCCCCGATTTTCGATTGGCTGAAAGAGGGAACGGTCGGGGAAGTGGCGTTCGGTCCCGCTTTGGTGCTGGCGACGATTGACGGGGACGACGGCGGGGCGATTCGCGAATCTTTGTATCAAATTTTGCGCCAAATTCCGAACGTGCGGGTCAAGGTTGTCGACGGCGTTGTCAGCGATACGAACGGGGCGCGCGCCGCGATGCAGATGCGGGCGTGGATAGAGGCGCACGAAGCCGATTTCGGGCTTTACGCGCGGCTGGACAATGCGGGGCGGGTGCTGGAGTTTCATGCCGTCCGCGGCGGAGCGGCGGAAAACAATCCGTTCAATGTCGGGACGCGGTTCTTTCTGCCCGTGCAAATGGACGACCTGCACAAAACTTTGCTGAAAGCGTTTACGGTCGGCGTTTTGATGCCGACGCGGCTTGAACACGAACAGTTGCTGCACTTGTTTTTGCCGGCTTTGCTGAACGAAGCGGGCGCATATGCCGCCGAGCCGATGACGGGCTTGACGGCGGAGGAGCAGGGCGCGAATCTGACGTGCTTTGCGAACGCGCTGTCTTTGGTCAGTCTGTTTAAATTCGCCGAAAACAAGACGGCTTTGGCGTCCGAAGTGTATGAAAAGGCGCTGAACCTGCTGCCGCCTTACGCCCCCGAATATGTGTTTGTGACGCGGCAAGTCGGCTTGATTCACCAGCTGGACGGCGAACAAAAGGAAGATGTCGCCGATTTTAAACTGGCAGAGCAGACTTTTCAAAAAGCCGCCGATGCCGTGTCCAAAAAATACCAGCCCGAAGTGTACGGCGATTTAAAGCTGAGAATCGGCAACGTGCGCCAAAAGATTGCTTTCCGGTCGGGAAACGGCGAGGACTTCGTTTCCGCCATGACGGCGTACCGCGATTCCCTGTCCGTTCTGAAACCCGCCAAAGACGCCGACAAATGGGCTGACGCGGTCAACGGACTGGCGCGCACGATGCAGCTGTTTTCATCCTACAGCGCGAAAACGACTTTATTGAAAAAAGCAGTCGAACTCTACGAAAGGGAACTGTCCGTTTTGGACAGGGACGAAAAGCCGCTGTTGTGGGCCAGGGCGTGCAACAACTTGGCTTCCGCGCTGTTTTTGCTATCGGAACGCGAGGGCGACAATCCCGATTTGCTGCATCGCGCGGTCAACGTGTTTTCGGACGCTTTGGCGGTGTATGACAAGCTGGGGGCGGAAAAAATGGCGAACGTCGCGCACAACAATCTGAAGCGTGCGGAAAAAGCGCTGGCGGAAACGGAACGCGAACTGGAATCCAAGCAAAACTGGTTGGACGATTTGCTGGGCGGCGACGAACCGCTGAAGTTTGAAAAAATCGAACTTGCCGACGATTTAAAAGACGAATAATCCGTGCAGCGCGGGCAGGGCTTGCAGTATCAGAAAAACAATGACGCCCAGAAACAGCGACAGACCGTAAGGGCCTTCTTTGGTTTTATGGCTTAAAACGATGACGGTGAAAAAGAAAAACGACGCTAGAATCGACACCGCCAGCCCCGCCGCGCCAATCCACGCGCCCGTGGCGGACAGCATTTTCACGTCGCCGCCGCCCAAGCTTTGGGGACGGAACGGAGTCATCAGCGCGCTTGCAATCATCGGCATCAGATAGCCGAACAGCGCGCCGACGGCGGATTCAAGCGGGCTTAATCCCGACAAGCCCAAGGTCGCCGTAAAAAATCCCAAAATCAGCATGGGGACGGTCAGCACGTCGGGCAGCAGGTGCAGGCGTTCGTCCACGCCCGCCATCAGCGCGGACAAGGCAAAGAAAACAAACAAAAACGGCGAATATCCGAAATAAAGCAGTCCGTACAGCAAAATCCCGCCGATCAAACCCCACTTGACGCACGCGCGCAACAGCTTGAGCCACAAACGGCGGCGCAGCGTTTTGCGGGCGGCGTCGGACGGTTTGGCAAAGCGGGGAATATGGAAACTGCGCACCAGCGCCGTTCCCGCGTCGGCGGGCATAAACTTGCCGAAACGGCGCACAAACAGCGGCAGGGGAAAGAATAAAACAAAGCCGATGCCGAAAAACAACAGGATTCCCATATTTTTGCCTTTTCACCAAAGAATGTTTCCCTCTATAATACCCGAAAAAACGCAGGAGTCGAGATGTCAAATCTTTTTCATACGGCGGCGGTTGTCGGGGTCGGGCTGATCGGGTCGTCCTTGGCGCGCGTGTTGCGGCGCGACAAGCTGGCGGACAAAATCGCCGGCGCGGGACATACGCAAAAAACGCTGAACGCCGCGCTTGAACTGGGCGTAATCGACGAAGCCTTTACGGACATCAAAGCCGCCGTTAAGGACGCGGACATCGTATTCGTCTGCACGCCCGTCGGGGCAATCGGCGACATTGTGAACACTTGCGCGCCCGCGATGAAAAAAGGCGCGATTTTAACCGATGTCGGATCGGTCAAATCGGTGATAGCGGCGCTGGATGTTCCCGATTTCGTGCGCTTTGTGCCTGCTCATCCCGTTGCGGGGACGGAAAAATCGGGGCCCGAAAACGGTTTCGCCGAATTGTTCAAAGACCGCTGGTGCATTCTGACGCCGACGGAAAAAACGGACAAAGCCGCGCTGGACACCGTGCGCGCGGTTTGGGAATCCGCGGGGATGAAGGTTGAGGAAATGTCCCCCGAACGTCACGACAAAGTCATGGCTTTGATGTCGCATTTGCCGCACTTGATAGCCTATACAATCGTCGGCACGGCGGCGGATTTGGAGGAAAGCGAACAGCACGACGTGCTGAAATACGCGGCGGGCGGTTTCCGCGACTTTACGCGCATTGCGGGGTCTTCGCCCGTGATGTGGCGCGACATCTTTTTGAACAACGCCGACGCGGTGCTGGACGGACTGCAAAGATTTACCGAGGATTTGACCGTTTTGCAGCGCGCCATTAGACACCGCGACGGACAGACTTTGCAGGACTGGTTCACCCGCACGCGCGCGATTCGCCAAAGCATTGTGGACGCGAAGCAGGCGCAGCCCGAAAACGAAAAATTGCTGTTGAAAGGATTGAAATGAAAGTAACTTATCAAGGCGTTATCGGTTGTTTTTCCTCTATGGTTTGCGAACGGTGCTTTCCCGACGCGGTGCACCGCAGCTGCCTGACGTTCGGCGACGCGATGCAGTCCGTCGTCAACGGCGAAGCGGACGTTGCCGTGATTCCCGTCGAAAATTCGACGGCGGGACGCGTGACCGAAGTGTACGGGATTTTGCCCGAATCGTCGCTGTACATTACGGGCGAAGCTTTTCTGCCCGTGCATTACTGTTTGATGGTGCCGACGAAATTCGTGCGCGGACTGCCGCCGCAAAACCTGTCGGATGACGAGCTTTTGGCGTGGAAGCGTTCCGCCCCGACGGCGGACGAGCTGAAAGCCGCCGTTTCCCGCATTGCCGAAGTGCGTTCGCATCCGCAAGGATTGGCGCAATGCCAGAAATTTTTGCAGCGCGTTTTGCCGAACGCCCGTTTGCGCGACGCGTGGGACACGGCGGGGGCGGCGCGCGATTTGGCGCAGGAAATGACGCCGAATGTCGCCGTGCTGGCGCCCGCGGGGGCTTTGACGCGTTACAAAATGACGGCTTTGATGGAAAACGTCGAAGACCAGAGCGGCAACACGACGCGGTTTCTGTTTTTGCGCAAAGCGCCCTTGAAACCCGAAGAGCTGCACAAAAAATCCCTGATAACGACCCTTGTTTTCCGCACGAAGCATCAATCGGGCGCATTGGTCGAAGCGCTGAAAGTGTTTCAAAAGCACAACGTCAATATGACCAAGCTTGAAACCTATATGACGGGGATTCACCATTCCGAACCTGTGTTTTACGTCGATGTGGCGATGAACCAGTTTGACGAAAACGGACAGAACACAATGAACGAACTGAAAGCCGCAACGCTGGGCGTGCAGAGTCTGGGCACTTATGAAGCATCCGACGCGCGTTCCGAAACGGCAGGCTTTTTACCTGTGGAGTAACTTTAATGACCGAAAAATTCGATTTGCATGACTGCGTTCCGACCTTTCCCGACTTTCCCAAAAAAGGCGTGAACTTTTATGACATTACGGGATTGTTCAAAGAACCCGAAATTTTTGCGCTGACCGTTCAAAAAATGACGGCGCTGATTAAAAAGTTTTCCCCCGACCGCCTGTTTGCGATTGATTCCAAGGGCTTTATTTTCGCCGCGCCCGTCGCCGCGAATCTGGGCATCGGCTTGTCCCTGTTGCGCAAGGCGTCAAAACTGCCGGGGACGGTCGTGCGCTATTCGTACGCTTTGGAATACGGCACGGATGAAATGGAATGCCGCGTCGAGGACTTTGATGCGGCGGAACGGCTGGTTGTGGTTGACGACGTGCTGGCAACGGGCGGCACTTTGGCGGCAGGCGTGTCCTTGCTGCGGCAGGTCGGCGGAAATGTCGTCGGCGCGGCGGCGGCTTTGGAAATCGGCGATTTGCGCGGGCGCGAAAAAATCAATGTTCCCGTGGAAGCGATGCTTTATTTTCCGCACTGAACCCATAAAAAGCGCACGCGGGCGAACACCGTTCCGTCCGACGCGCGTTTGATGACGTGCTTGGTTTCAAGCCCGTCGATTTCCGTTTCGACAATGATGTCGTCGGCGAAAACGGCGGGCTTTTTAAACGCGATGTCCGCCTCGGCAATCGTATGGGCGGCGCGAAAATCGTGCGGCATGGCTTCGCTTGCCCACAGGGGATAGTTCGTGTTGTTGACGTGTCTGTTCAAATCGATTTCGCTCCACCGCACGGGGAAAGCCGTCGAAAAGTCCGTTCGTTCGGGCAGAGCGGGGTTGGCAAACGCCGTTTCAATCATGCGTTCGGGCAAAGTGTCGTAAGCGGGAACATTGCCTTCGACTTTGACGGGGCGTTTGGTGGCAAGGTTTATCAGCGCCCATTGCGACGATGCGTAAAACAGCGGCTTGCCCTGTTCGTCGGCGGCTGAAAATTCGCGAATCCCCGTGACGAGGGTTTTCGCCGACGGCCATGTCGCCAGCGTGAAGCTTTCGTTCAAGGCGGGCATGCGTTCGATTTTAACGGCGTAATTCGCGCCGACCCAGCCGATTCCATGCTTGATGCCGTATTCGTATCCCAGCCCCATTTTCGCGGCGTGCGTGTCCGCCAAATCTTGGAACAAATCGAAAATCAAATCAAACCGCAAAACGCCGTTTGCGTCGCATTCGTGAATTTTGACCGTGTGGAATAGGGTGAATTTTTCCATGGAACAGCTCCTTTTTTCTTTATTTAGAGGACAAAAAGCTGTTTTAATCAAGCTTAAAAGACAAAACAAAAGGGGCGAAAAATGGAAAATCAAGCGTTTTGGAACAAAAACTGGGCGGTGTGGCAAGACGCGCCGAAGCCGTCGAAATTTGCCGAAAAAGCGCTTAAAATAATGAAAATCAGGGATTTCCATTCCGTTTTGGATGTCGGATGCGGCAAAGGGGAAAACAGTCTGCTGTTTGCCAAAAACGGGGTGCATACGACTGCTTTGGATATTTCAAGCACCGCGCTGGCGGCGGTCGAAAGTTTGCGCCACGAACGGATAAAGACGCTGTGCGCCGACATCGTTTCGGCGGATTTGGGCAAAGAAAAGTATGATGCCGTGTTTGCGTGCTTGTCTTTGCATTACTTCGACGATTATACAACGCGCAAAATCATCGGAAAACTGTTTGACGCCCTAACGCCGGACGGCGCGCTGTTCGTGCGGTGCAAATCGACCGAAGACCCGCTGTATGGCAAGGGCGAACAGGTCGGCAAAGACATGTTCCGCCTGCAGTATGTCAGGCACTTCTTTTCCCCCGAATACATGCGCGATGTTTTAAACGCTTTTCCGGTCGTCCACATTACCGAAACGCGCGAAGACTATTTCGGCGACTGCGCCTTTGTCGACGCCGCGGCGATGAAGATTGACAATCGGATAAATTGTGTGTAAGATAATATCGTTTTACGATAGTTATGTGTACACAATGAAAATCCTGCCGCAAACAATTTCTCCAAACGGAATATTTGATTCCACGCAGCTTTGCGCAGTGTTGAAAGGGTACGCCAATATCCCGATGAAAATCAAGCGCATGGTTGATAATGGTGAAATTGTGCGTTTGAAAAAAGGGCTGTATATTTTATCATCCGAATACCGCCAAACTTCCGTTAATCAAATGATAATAGCCAATTTGCTGGACGGGCCCAGTTATGTCAGTGCGGATTTTGCGTTGTCATATTACGGTATGATTCCGGAAACCGTTAAAACGGTAACGTCTGTTTCATTAAAAAGGTCGAAATTATACAGAACCCCCGTTGGCGATTTCTTGTATTCCCGCCGCGTTGCAAATGATTTTGCTGCAGGTATTCGGCAAATTGATACGGAACAGGGCGGTTTTTTAATCGCCAATCCGGAAAAAGCCATATATGACAAAGCCTTGAACGACGCCCGTTTTGACGGAACGGATGTTGAGGCATACCTGTTTGACGATTTGCGGTTGGAATGGACGGGTAAACCCAATAAAAAAGTATTGGCGGCGTTGGAAAAAAGCGCACGCGGTAAAATGAAAAATTTAGTTTCGTTTATGTGGAGAATCGGGAAATGAACGACGTTATCAGGCAAATGATTCAGCGCCATAAATGCCAAACCGAAAGCGATTGGATCAACGCTTTGCGCGAAGTGATGCAGGAAATCGCTTTGCAGGGACTGGCGCGCGGAAAATTTTTCGACAAAGCCGCTTTTTATGGCGGAACGGCGTTGCGGATTATGTACGGATTGAATCGCGGGTCGGAAGATTTGGATTTTTCATTGTTGAAACCCGATGCAAATTTTGCAATTTCAGATTATGCGGAATGTTTGAAAGACGAGCTGAAGTCTATGGGCTTTGCAGCAACTTTTTCCGCCAAGGAAAAATCGTTCGACAGTCCGATTGATTCGGCATTTTTAAAAATGAATACCAAAGCGCAGCTGATTTCAATCGGTGTTCCGGATGCATTGTCCAATAAAATCCATTCCAAAAAAGAATTGAAAATCAAACTGGAAGTCGACACAAATCCCCCTATGGGTTTTGAAACTGAAATAAAAACGCTGTTTCGCCCGATACCGCATGCTGTTCGCGTTTATGCATTGCCGGATTTGGCAGCAGGCAAGCTGCACGCCGTATTGTGCCGCAAATGGCGCAACCGCAGTAAAGGGCGTGATTGGTATGATATGGTTTGGTATGCGGGAAATCATCCGGCGGTAAATTTGTCCCATTTGGAACAGCGCATGCGGCAATCTGGCGATTATGCGGAAGACAGCCCTTTAACGTATGAGAAACTGGCGGTCTTGTTGGCGGAAGCTGTCAGTTCCGCTGACATTGACGCATTGAAACATGATGTAGTTCCCTTTATCGCGGATAAAAGCGAATTGGATTTGTGGAACAAATCTTTCTTTCTGGAAGCCGTCAAGCTGTTTAATCCCGCTTGATTTTTTATTCTTCAGCCTGTATCTTTCGGGCTAAGTCCGCGGCGGAAAACCGTTGCGGGGCAGTGCTTGGAAAAAACAGGCGCGGGCCGTGAGAAGCCTTTTTAGCAAACAGGCGTTTGATTCAGAACGCCCTTAATCCGTTTTAACTTTAAGACGGAATCTAATCCCCGTTTCCGAAGGGTCGGGGAAGTTGTAACGTATGTTCAGACCCGACCCTTTGATCGGGTTAAAGGTTGCGGCGATCATTCGTTTGCTAATGGTTTCTCAATTCCCCGACCGCCTGTAAAGGCGGTCTAAAGGGAATTTGTAAATGAAATCAAAAATTATCGCGGCGGTATTCACACTTGTCGTTTTATGTCTGACAGCGGATGTTTGGTCTTTCCACAAAGTAAAAGTTACGTTTTTCACCACCGCGCCGCAGGGAACGGAACTTACACTGTCCTATCGTAAAAAGCTAAACAGCAACCTTTTGATTTTAAAACAAAAAGTTCGCGCGGACGGCAAAGTTTCTTTTAATTTGAAAGGGCGTACTGTTTCATGGTTCAAAATCGATTTGCCCGAAAACACTGTGCAGAAAACAGTGTTCCGCGGATGGGCAAAGAAAAAGATCGCCCTTTCCGGTAACGAATATGCGGGTGAACAGCTGCGCGGGCGAATCAGCGTCATTTGGTTTAAATTTCTAATTATCGGCGTTTTGGCATTTTGGACAGCAATGGGAACAATCGGTGTTTATCAAAACCGGAATGTGCCGAAAGAACCGGAAAAACTGCCGAAAATGATGAATTTGGAATTTTTGCGAATTATGTTCACGTTTGCGGTGGTATGGACGCATTTTGCGGATACATTCAAAATTTGGAACGCAGGTTGGTTAGGGGTTGAATTTTTCTTTATTCTAAGCGGATTTTTGCTGGTTCTGACTTTTAAGCCCGAAAGAACGGTTGTTTCGTTTATTAAAAACAAATGGATTCGTTTTGCGCCTTTGACGCTGTTCGGCGGGTTACTGTACTTGGTTCTTGAAAACAAAATTTCTTCAATCAGATTTTTTTCCGATGTGTTCTTTTATTCCAGAAGCGGGATTTACAATAATGACGGTTATAATCCTCCGGCATGGTATCTTTCTGTTTTAATGATTGCTTCCGTTTTTTATTTCTATATGATGCAGACGCTGAAAAAAGAAATTGCCAATCTGATAATTTCTATTGTTTCATTTTTTGCAGCAGTTTATATTTCAAATTATGGATATAATATCAAAGGGGTGATTAACGGCTGGCTGATGCGCGGTGTGGCATGCATCGGGCTGGGGTATTTTCTTGCGGAAATTTACAACCTGTTGAAAGATAAAACGGTCATTCATCAAAAAACTTATAATTTACTGGAATATGGCGTATTTGTTTTTGCAACATTAAATATTTTTATCCACTCGTGGTGTGCGGGGGGCGTTGTCGTTTGTATCGCGTTTATGGCACTGATTTTGATGTTTGCCATGCGCAAAGGGGCTGTTTCTAATTTCTTTGAAAAAACGGTATTTGCAAAAATCGCAAAATATTGTTTGGCAATCTATTTAACACATTATGTCATTTGCCGCAGGATTCTTAACTTGCTGATTGCCAAACACGGCGATTGGATTTTGTCGCACAGCGCGGTTTCGATTGCTGGTGTATTGCTGTCCGTTGTTGCTTTGGGCGTGTTCGCTCACCACGCTATTGAAAAGCCGGCGACAAAAGCTTTGAAGGAATGGTTGGGATAACTTTCTTGACTTTCGGCGTGAGGGTTATTATAAAATCCGCAAAAGCCCGTATAATTCCGTTGCGTATAAACGGAAGTTTCTACCGAACTAAAATCGCTGTTCTGCTATGGGTGCGACTTTTGACAAGCAGAGGCTGAAATGGCGATTCAAATTTTAAAGGGCAATATTGTTCATACCCCCGCGGCGGGCGAATTGAAAATTCTGGAAAAAGGCTTTATCGTTTCGGACGGCGGAAAAATCGCCGGTCTGTTCGACGTTTTGCCTGACATGTATGCGGGCGCGCCTGTCGTCGATTACGGCGATGCGCTGATTATGCCGTCGTTCGCCGACATGCACATGCACGCCCCGCAGTATCCGATGCTGGGAATGGGCATGGACTTGCCTTTGCTGGACTGGCTGAACACCTATACTTTCAATACAGAAGCCGCGTTCAAAGACGAAGATTTCGCCCGCGAAACCTACCGCGCTTTGGCGGCAGAAATGATTGCCAACGGAACGACGCGCGTTTGCGCATTTTCGTCCCTGCACCGCAAAGCCACGCTGATTTTGATGGACGAGTTTGAAAAAGCGGGCTTGACGGGCTTTGTCGGCAAAGTCAACATGGACAGGAATTCGGGCGACGTTTTGACCGAAACGACCGAAGAATCCATGCGCGAAACGCTGACTTGGCTGAATGAAGCGCATTTCGACCACATCAAACCCGTTTTGACACCGCGCTTTACGCCGACCTGCACGAACGAACTGATGGCTTTTCTGGGCAAACTGGCGGCGGAGCGGGATTTGCCCGTGCAGTCGCATTTGTCCGAAAACACGTCGGAAATCGCGTGGGCCAAGGAACTGCATCCCGACTGCGCCCAATACTGGGAAAGCTATGCGAAGTACGGCTTGTTCAACGACAAAACCGTCATGGCGCACTGCGTCCATTCCGACGAACGCGAACGCCAAGCGATGAAAGACAACGGCGTGTGGGTTGCGCATTGTCCCGATTCCAACGTGAACCTGATCAGCGGAACGGCGCCCGTGCGCAAAATGATGAACGAAGGCGTGCGCGTCGTTTTGGGTTCCGACATTGCGGGCGGGGCGCAGCTGGCGATGTATCGGGTTGTCGCGGCGGCGATTCGCGCGTCCAAAGTCAAACGCATCGAAACGAACTGGACGGACGAGTTTTTGACGGTCACCGAAGCGTTTTATCTGGGAACGACGGCGGCGGGCGCGTTTTTCGGCGCAAAAGGCGGCTTTGCCACGAGCGACAAGCTGCACGCGATTGTTGTTGACGATGCGCGTTTTCCGAAACCCGTGCGCAAATTGACGGTTAAAGAGCGCTTTGAACGCGCGGTTTATCTGATGACCGCCGCCGACATCACCGCCGTTTACAGCGACGGACGGAAAGTGAAAGGCTGAAGCTACGTCGAAAAACTTTTGACCAGGCTGCCGACCAGCATATACCACCCGTCAATCAGCACAAAGAATATCAGCTTGAACGGCAGGGACAGCATAGACGGCGGCAGCATCATCATGCCCATGCTCATCAGCACGGACGCGACAACCATGTCGATAATCAAAAACGGAACGTAAATCAAAAATCCGATTTCAAACGCGCGGCGCAGTTCGCTGATCATAAACGCGGGAACCAAAGCGGTTAAAGGCGTGTCTTCGGGCGATTCGACCTTTTGCGCTTTGGTGAAGCCCATGAACAGCTGTAAATCCTTTTCGCGCACGTTTTTCATCATGAATTCGTGGAACGGCTTGACGGTGCGTTCGATTGCCGTTTTGGTTTCGATTTTTTCCTCTATCAGCGGATAAATGCCGTTGTCCCACGCTTTTTCAAACGTCGGCGTCATAATGAAGCCCGTCATAAACAAAGCCAGCGAAATCAGGATGATGTTCGCGGGCGTTTGCGACGTGCCCAAAGCCTGCCGCGTAATCGACAGCACAATCGCGATGCGCGTAAAGCTTGTCACCATGACCAGCAAGCTGGGCGCGACGGACAAAACCGTCAGCAGCAAAACCAGCTGGACGATGCGCGCGGTTGACGACCCGCCGTTGTCGCCCAAATCGATATTGACGCTTTGCGCCATGGCGGGCAAGCCGATACAGCACAGAATAACCGCGATTGAAAGAGCTTTTTTAATCATTGTTCCCCGCTTTTTCGCCATTATCGGGGATAACGGGAAAAGAATCAATCAGCATATTCGTTTCCCCCGTCGCCAGCAGATATTCCCTGCCGCCGCAGCGGAACAGAATCAGTCTGTTTTTCGGGTCGATTTGGCGGGCTTCCAATAATGAAATCCGTTGTTTTTTCTGCTCCAGCCGTCCCGACAGAATCGGCGAGCCGAAACGTTTCAATAGCCAGCTGAGCAGCAAAATCAATCCCAGAACGAAAATCAAGCCCATGACGGCGGATAAAAAAGACACTTCGTGCATTATTGTTCCCCTTTGGTCAAACGGGTGTAGCTTTCGGTCATTTCGGAACGGAACGCGTCGATTTTGGCAGTCAAATCCCGCATGACGGGGACAAGATTCGCGCGTTCGCCGGCGGGAACGGAAGCGACAGCCGAACACAGCGATTCCACCATTTTGCGCAATGCCGCGATGCTGACCAGCCGTCCGTCCGTCATCAGTTCGGATGCCGTGGACAGCAAAGCTTGCGCCTGTTCGGCTTGGGTTAAAATTTTGCGTTGTTCCGTCATGGGTTAAACTGTCCTTGCTGCGCCGAGGCGTTCAATTCGTAAATGTAGGAAAGGATTTCCGAGACGGCGGCGAACGCTTCGGGCGGAATTTCGCTGTCGATGTCGATTGCCGCCAGCATTTCCGCCAAATCGGCGTCTTGTCTGACTTTGACGCCCGACGCGAACGCCATGTCCAAAATTTTTTCCGCAATCGCGCCGTAGCCCGCGGCGGTGACTTTCGGGGCTTTCCCCGATTGTTCGTCGTATTCCAAAGCGGCGGCGGCCGTGCGTTTTTGTTTCATGGCGAATCCTTTTCAACGGGGCAAGTGTGACTCCGCAGCCCTTAAAAAATTTTTAAAATTGATTCTTTTTGCGGGGTGTGGCAAATTTGGAAGAAAAAGGAGCAGCCGAAATGGATTCCGAATCCCGTCGAAATGTCGCGCGTTTATTGCGCTTTGCCGCCGAAAAGCCTGTCAGCGTCTTTACGGATTTGGACAAAACGTCGTGCTTGGAGGGATGTGCGGAATACGCCGCCGAAAACGAATCCGAAACGGGAAAAACAGGGTGCTTTATGCAGCCCGACATCCGCCGCGCCTTGACTTCCCTGCCCGAATCGGGCAGCGCGTATTACATTGTGACGGGCAGGCATTGGAAAGACGCGCGCGTTGATGACGTGACGGGCGAAAAAATTCCCGACGGCGCATTTTATGATTTGCTGGGCGGCGTCAAAGACTTTGAAAAAGCGGCGGCGGTGGCGGGACACGGGCGTTTGCTGGTCAAGGACGGCAAAACGTCGGTGCTGAGCCGTTCGGAAAACGAAGCGTTCAAAGAACAGAAATTTGAACGCTACATCGGCGAAAACGTTTTGAAGCTAAAGCGGGAAATCTTTAAACGCTGGCCCGAATCGCGCGGGCACATTCTGGCCGAATACAAAAAACATTTGAGCTATGTCAATGTTGCGGAATACGCAAAACTGAACCCCGAGGCGGGCAGGGAAATGGCGGCATTTGTCGACAAAGAAATGCGCGCGATGATGACTGCGAAAGACGCGCCCGAAAACCCGAACAACGCGCTGTTTTACACGGTCGAACCCACGGGGTCGATGGAAGTGCGTTCCCGCAATCAGAGCAAGCGCAACGGCGTTGAAAAATCGGGCTTTTTGGAACAGGCGTACAATCGGAGCGGTGCGGTCGTCGTAATGGGCGACAGCTTCGGCAAAAACGGCACCGACCGCGACATGGTCGAAGCCGTGCGCGACTACTTCAAAGCCAAAGGCGCGGCGGATCGCGTTTTCGTCGTCCACGTTTTGAACGGCGAACAAAACAGGCTGACGGACAAAACGGATTCATGCTTTCCGACCATAACGGTCAAAGACCCGAACGAACTGGGACAGCTGATGAAATTGGCGGCGGGGCAATCCAAAACCCGCGCCCGCGCCGAAACCGCGCGCAAACAAACACTGGCGAACAGACGGGAACGTTGATTTTACAGTTAACTTGTATTACAATAGAAATATAAATGTAATGCAGGAGAATGAAAATGGGAACGGTAATTCAAACCCGCATTGATGCGGCGGTTAGAAAAAACGCTGAAAATGTTTTGAATCGATTAGGATTATCGATGAATGACGCGATTCGTATTTTCATCAACCAGATTGTTGAAGATCAAGGGCTTCCTTTTCGACCGTCTTTGCGTTCAAAAACGCCAAATGCGGAAACCGTTCAAGCGATAGAAGATGCCAGACAGGGAAACGTCAGTCGTCGTTTTTCATCGGTGGATGAGCTGATGGATGATTTGAATGCTTGAAATCGTTTATACCTCATCATTCAAGCGGGATTATAAAAAAATTGCCAAAAATCCAAAAGCAACAAAGGCTTTGAGGGATGTTTTGGTTTTGCTGGCAAATGAAAAAGAGCTGCCGCAAAAATACAGACCGCATATTTTAAGCGGTAATTATGCGGATGTGTCAGAGTGCCATGTTTTACCGGATTTGCTGTTGCTGTATAGGGTAAAATCTTCTGAATTAGAATTAATTTTAATGCGAATCGGAAGTCATTCCACTCTTTTTTAACGGCTTAAACCGTTGGACTTTTCCCCTTTAACCCGTTATAATATTTAATTATTCGGATTAAATACGGACGGAGGCGGGCTATGGAAAACACATTGACGACTTTGGTGCGAAAGCTGATTCCCGACGGCGGCTTTATGATGGTGTGGTCGATTGTCGGCATTTTGCTGGCGGTTTATTTGCTGCTGTGCTTTTTGGCGTGGCTGAGCGACAAACAGCGCGACATCATCGCGAAATATTACCGCCCCAAAAAAGTATTGGATGCGACTGAGGAAAAATTCTTTAAGCTGCTGCGCGCGGCCGTTCCCGCGGACTGTTATGTCTTTCCGCATGTTTCAATGCGCGCTTTGATTGCGACAAACCATTGGGATTTTTGGGCGCCGTTCAATTTGAAGCGCGTGGACTTTGTGATTTGCAACGCCGCTTTGAACATTGTCTGCGTGGTCGAGCTGGAGGGTGAAAACCAGCAAAAGCGTCACTTGCGCCGCGAAAAAATGCTGCAAAAAGCGGGTGTGAACATTCTGCGCTACCGTATTCAAAACAACCCGTCGGTCGAAGAAATGCAAAAGGATATCGCTTTGTTGTTGAAGGAAACGAAAAACTGATGGAAACGATACAGTATCAGACGCACGGCACTTGTTGCCGCATGATTTTGGCGCAAATCGACAACGGCGTTGTCAAGGACGTGCAGTTTGCGGGCGGGTGCATGGGCAACCAAGCTGGCATTCGCGCTTTGGTTCGCGGCATGAAAATCGCGGACGTCATTGAACGGCTGAAAGGCATTGATTGCGGCGGCAAGGGGACAAGCTGTCCCGACCAGTTGGCGCGCGCGCTGCAGTCGTATTTGGACAAGTGATTACGGCAAATCGATTTCGCGCGTCAGAAAGTCTTTTTTGACGAAAGCGACGATTCCCCGCGGCGTTTTGATTTGCACCCACGGGCTGTCGGGGACGATTCCCGTCAGCCGCACGGGCGTTTTTTCGGGGATAAGCACGATAATTCCGCAATCGACGCACGGGGCTTGATACCCCGGTGTTTGCGGTGCGGTCGTAAAAAAATACAGGCTTTTATCGTTTTGCGCCAAAGACACGGGCTTTAATGGAATGTGTTTGTAATCTTTCGGCATAAAATCCGACGCGGCGGGCGGCAGGCGGTCGGTGCGGAAACACGGTACGGCGACACCCGCGACGGCAATCAGAAAACCGGCCAGCAGCGGCAGATACACGCGGATGAAATCCGACGGTGTGACGCGCCAGAAATCGGGTTCTTTCACTGTTGTTTCGGGCAGCGCGTTCAGAAAAATGCAGGTTTTGATTTCCTGTTGGGGCGTTTGGGCGAATTTTTTGGCTTGTTCCCCCATCGCCTTTGCCAAATCGGGGCGCTTGCGTTTTTCATACGCCTGCGCGTTCTGCATTAAAATTTCCCAGTTTTTGTCGGGCGGCATTTGCGTAAACTTGTACGCGCTTTTCAACGTCGACCAAGTATAAGCGGGGCGTTTCAGAAAATCGCCCCAGTTGTGCAGGGATGTTTTCAGCTGTTCTTTGGATGCGCAGTCGCGGCAGTACACGCCGCCGATGCGTTCGTTTCCGCGCGTGAAAAAGATGTAGCGCGGCTGTTTTGCCGGTTTGCCGCACTTGCAGCATTTGACGAATTCGTAACGAAGCGTCGCCGCCGTATCGGGGAGCGCGTCGTAAGCTTTGCGCTTCAGCGGGTCAAGCAACGTATGATACGCTTCGGTCAGCAGCATATAGGTTTCATGCGCTTTATCCCCGCCGGCGACATCGGGGTGGCACAACTTGACCTGTTTGCGGAACGCGGCTTTGATATCGTCATCGGTCGCCGTTTGCGACACCCCCAGAACCGCGTAATATCCTTTGGAATCCGTCACGCCCATACCCCCGTTTTGGTTTGTTCGACAGGGGCAAAATCGATAAAGTCGTCCGTTTGACGGACTTGCACCCCGCCCGCATAGGATAGCGCGCCGAGCGTTTGTGTAAAGAGGGACTTTATGCGAGCCTCCGCCCCGTCGGGCAAGGCGTTTTGCGTGCGGATGACCAGCGAAAAAGTTCTGTTTTGACGGTGGGCAAGCCCCTCCAGCTGAATTCTGCCCAAGCGCGACAGGGTTAGGTCCACGACGAAACGCACGCCGCCGCCTGCTTTTTGCATTGACGCGCGGCGGTCAAGGTCTTCGGGCGGACGCTGCAGATAAAGCGATACGGGTTCGACCGCCGTTCCCGTCAAAAACGGAATGTCAAAACCTTTCCACGGCGTTTCCTGCCTGTCCGCGGCTTTTTTCGGGGTGAATTCGCGTTCCAGCCGTTTCAGCAGAATTTCGCCGCCGTCCGTTTTGCGGATCGCGTCGACGTTCTGTTCGCCCAGCCACGTTTCAAGCGGCACGTTTTTAGCCGCCGCTTTGACGTACGACAGCATCAGCGCGGGCAGTTTCGGGCTGATTGAGGGCAGGACGGATTTGAAGTTTTCAAACGCTGCAGCATCCGTCTTCGACAGCGTTTCGGCGGCCTCGCTCAACACTGTCCACACCGTTTTTTCGGCGGGCTGTTCAACGGAGGGCGGAATAACATCGACGATTTTGACCGCGACGGGGGTTAAGGGCGGCAAAGCCACGGTTTCCGTCGGCACAATCACGCCCGCTTCGGTCAGCAAAACGGATTTTGCATCGGGAAAGGGGTTTACAACAACCGCTTTTAAAACGGGTTGCGGTTTCAAAGAAACAGTGCTTTTAGGGGCGGCGGACGGTTGCGGGGAAAGCTGTTTTGCAGGCGCTGCGGCGGGTTTGGCGTCAGCGGGGTCAAGGTGGACGGAAACAGTTTTCGTTTTTGCAAAAAAAACGTTTTTTTCAAGCACGGCGGGGGAAATTTCGTCTGCCGTTTCATAGGCGGCGACCGTTTGCGGCGCGGGCGGCAAAGGTTCGGCAACGGTTTCAACCGGCAAAGGCGCGGGCATCGGGAACGCGGGTTTTGTCGGCGCGGAAAACGGTTGAGCGGCGGGGGTGTCTTTGGGCAATTCAATGATTTTAACGGTTTCGCTTTCCGCTTTTCGCGGCAGAGGTGCTGCAGGTGTCGGGATTTCAGACGAAGCGGCGGGGGCATGCTGTTTGGCAAAAGCGGGGACGGCGTTTTGTTCGGGCGCGATTTCGATTTCAAGCCGTGTCCCCGCAGGGATGTCCGGCGCTTGAACGGAAATCAAATCGGGAAACAGCGCCGTGATTTGTTCGGGTATCGTCCGCATAACGGCCGCTTCTGTTTTCAGCGGCGTAAAGGGGGCGCGAACGACGGCTTGCTCAATCGGTTCGGCGGGTTTGGAAACGGGTTTCGGTTCGGTTTTGAAAATCAGTTTCAGCGCCGCCGTTCCTTTTGTTTCAGGCGGCATAACCTTGACCGTCAGCGGCATTTTTTCTGCAATCAGCGGCAGATTGACAGGGATTTCGACCGTTTCCGCGGTCGGTAAGGTCAATGTCAGAACAGGCGGCTCCGTCGGGTTTTCGGCGGGCGAAACAACGGCAGGCAAAACGGTTGCGAACGGCAGTTTCAGCAAAAGCTCGGGAGCGTGCGGGATAACGATAACATTCGCCTGCACCGCTTGCGGCGACAGAATCAGCGTCGGAAAAGTGACGGATTCGCTCACTTTATCCCTGTTCTTTGTTCAGCCGCAGAGCGATGGACAGAACGTCCTCGGCGGCTTCGGTGTTCGGATGGCGGTTCAAAATCGACGTTTGGTTGCGAATGGAATCGCGCACCCGCGTGTCGCGGCGGATGACGCCCGCCAAAGGCGGCGAAATGCGTAAAAAGCCTTGGCACGCTTTAAGCAAAGTCGTATACGTCCGTTCGCCTTCGCGCGCGGAGTTCGCCGAATTGACAACAATGCGGATATTGGGCTTTTGCTGTTCCATGCACATCATTTTGATGAAAGCGTACGCGTCCGTCAGCGCCGTCGGTTCGTCCGTGCAGACGATTAACAGTGTCGCCGCCGAACCCGCAAACAAACGGACGGGTTTTTCGACGCCCGCGCCCAAATCGACGATGACGCGGTCGTATCCCCCCGCCAAAACGCGCAAATCGTCGTTAATCAGCTGCAGACGGCTGAGCGGAATGTTCGCCAGACTGCCCGATCCCGACCGTCCCGCGATGATGTCGAAGTTGCCCGCGTCGTAATGCGTTACCGCCTGGTTCAAAGTCGCTTTGCCCGCAATGACGCTGCCCAAATCGTGCACGGGCATCAACCCCAGCTGAATGTCGATGTTCGCCAATCCCAAATCGCCGTCAAACAGCAAAGTTTTCAGTCCCGCTTTGGAAAACGCGTGCGCCAGAGTGATTGAAAACCATGTTTTGCCGACGCCGCCTTTGCCCGAAGCGACGGCAATCATGTTGCGCACCTGCGGACGGGGAATCTTGCGCGGGGCAAGCGATAAAACCTGTTCTGTCGTATTTGTCGTATTCATGATTCTGTCCTTTCAAGGTCGGATTCTGCCGACGTTAAGAGCAATCGCGCCAAGGAAACGGCGTTGATGGGGGACAAGCCTTTTGACAGGCTTTGGCTCATACTGGCTTCGCAGACGCGCAATCCGCCCGCGTCCGCGGCGGCCAAAATACCGCCGAAACGCCGCGCCGCGTCCAATCGGGTCGCCAGCAAATAAAGAGTGCCCGCCTGCGCAAACGCTTCAGCCGTTTCAGCCGCTTCGTCAGAGTCGATTCCCGCAGGCATGACCAGAACGGGCAGGGCGTCCGCCGCTTGGGTGTACGCCGCCAGATAATCCATGTCGGCGGGCTGGAACGGGTTGAAAGCGGGCATGTCGACAAAGATGATGTCGCATGTTTTTCGCAAGGCTCGAATATGGTTTTGCAGATTTTCGGGCGAACGGGCTTTCAGCAGGCTGATATCCAGGATATTGGTGAACGCGACCAGTTGTTCCGCCGCGCCCGCCCGCACGGTGTCCGCGCAAATCAGCCCGACTTTGCGTCCCGACAGGCATGCGCGCGTTGCCAGTTTACCCGTAATGACCGTTTTGCCGGCGCCCGCGCCGCCCGTCAGCATGAACGCCTGTCCTTTGATGTGTTCGGGCAGGGGATGAAACGCAAACGTCGCATCCAAAGCCGCGGCAAAAGACACCAGTTCCGTTTTTTTTGCAGGCTCTTTTAAATGAAGCAGCACTTTTTCAATGACGGTTGCGGGCGTGTTATGGGATTCCAGAATTCTGCGGATTTTTTCATGAAAGGCGGATTGTTTCGGTTCATCCGAAATCTCAAAGCCGAAATCTTCTTCTTCTTCCTCTATCGCGGCGGTCAGCCGCACGCCCGCCCCCGCGCCCAAACGCTGGGTCGAAACCAAAATCGCGTTTTCCCCCAGCTCGTGGCGCAGCTGGTCCATGGCTTCGGACATTGTCGGGGCGATGTAGGTTTTCATTTTCATCGGGCGTCAGTCCTTGGTTAAATTTGACCCAAAGTGCGGATTTTCGCACGCGGGTGAATCTCATTTTGCGATATTACCACAGTTGAGGGACGAAAGCGCTCAATAATTGAACGGACATACGGACGAATTCCGGGGCTGGTCAGCAAAACGGGCATTTCCCCGCGGGACGCCTGCTCTTCAAAGACTTGGCGCACGCGCACGATAAATTTCTGAATCTGCGTCGGCGGCATGGAAAGCTGCTTTTCCTCGCCCTGTCCGGACAGAGACTCGGCAAAAGCCTGTTCCCATTCGCCCGACAAAGTAACAATCGGAATAACGCCGTCGGGTCCCGCCGTCATGTTGGAAATCTGGCGCGCCAGACGCGAACGGCAATGTTCGGTAATCAGCATCAGGCTTTGCGTGACGGAGCAGGCTTCGGAAATGCCTTCCAAAATCGTGGGCAGGTCGCGAATCGACACGCGTTCGTTCAGCAGGTTTTGCAAAACGCGCTGAACGCCGCCGACCGTAATACGCTTGGGGATAAGCTCTTCGACCAGTTTCTGCTGGTCTTTGTCCAATTCGTGCAGCAGCTTTTGCGTTTCCGTGTAGCTGAGCAGTTCGGACATATTGCTTTTGACCAGTTCGGTGATGTGCGTTGTGATAATTGTCGGCGAATCGACCACCGTATAGCCGTGGAACATCGCGTCTTCGCGCATGGTCATATCGACCCACATGGCGGGCAGGCCGAACGTCGGTTCTTTGGTTTTTTCGCCCTGCAAAGCGATTTCTTCGCCGCGCGGGTCCATGACCAGCAGTTTGTTCGGGCGCAGTTCGCCGCGTCCCGCTTCGGTTTCCTTGATGTAAATGACGTAAGTGTTGGGCGACAGGCGCATGTTGTCTTGAATACGGACGCTGGGCATGACAAAGCCCATTTCCAACGCCAAAGCCCGACGCAGGGCTTTAATCTGGTCGGTCAGACGGCGGTTAGAATTTTCGTTAATCAAGGACAGCAAACTGTACCCCAATTCCAGGCGCACCAAATCCATTTTCAAAACGCTGGAAATCGGTTCTTCGACAATCGGGGGCGGGGCTTCGGGCTGTTTTTCGCTTTCGATGCGGGCCTCTTCCTCTTTGATTTTTTCCTGCTGGCGGATAAGCAGCCAGGCGGTCGTTCCGGAAATGACGCTTAAAAACAAAAACGGCGCGGCGGGCGTCCCCGGCAGAGTCGCCAGCATAAACGCCAGAAACGCCGTCATTCCCAGCGATTTCGGATAATGCGACAGCTGGCCGAACAGGACTTTTTCCGTCCCGCCCGAAATGCCCGCTTTGGACACCATGATGCCGGCGGCGACGGAAATAATCAAAGCGGGGATTTGCGAAACCAGACCGTCGCCGACCGTCAGCCGCATATAAGTGTCGGCGGCGCGCATAAAGGGCATGCCTTGCTGCAAAACGCCGATAAGAACGCCCGCGATGATATTGATGGCAGTGATGACCAGTCCCGCGATGGCGTCCCCGCGCACGAATTTCGACGCACCGTCCATCGCGCCGTAAAAGCTGGATTCCTGCGACAGTTCGTCGCGGCGTTTGCGGGCTTCGGCTTCGTCAATCAATCCCGACGACAAATCCGCGTCAATCGCCATTTGCTTGCCGGGCATGGCGTCCAAAGCGAAGCGCGCGGCGACTTCCGCGATACGGCCGGAACCTTTGGTGATGACCATAAAGTTGACCAGCACCAAAATCGCGAACACGATAACGCCGATGATGAAATTGCCGCTCATGATAAAGCCGCCGAACGCCGCGATAACGTGGCCGGCGGCGTCGGGGCCGCGGTTGCCGTTTGCCAGAATCAAACGCGTCGACGACAGATTCAGCGCCAGACGGAACAGCGTCGAAATCAGCAAAATCAGCGGAAAAGAGGTAAACTGAATCGGCTTTTCGATGAAAATCGACGTCATCAGCACCAGCACCGAAAACGTCAAAGACAACGCCAAGGCAATATCCAACAGCGTCGGGGCAAGCGGCAGAATCAGAATCACCAGCATACAGACGATGCCCAGCGCAAGCGCGATGTCTGACCGTTTGCCCAGGTTGAACAGTCCTTGCTTGATGTCTTGCGCTGACGGCGCGCCGCCGACGGTCAGAGGGTTTTTAGCCATGGCTCACCCGTTATCCGAAATCGTTGGGGGCGGGCGGAACGTCGATGCCTTCTTCCATGTATTGTTTAAGCTTGTTGCGCAGGGTGCGGATGGAAATGCCCAGAATGTTCGCCGCATGCGTGCGGTTGCCCAAAGTGTGCTTCAAGGTGCTGATAATCAAATCCTTTTCGACGTCGGCAACGGTTCTGCCGACCAGCGTGTCCGTTCCCGCGTGCGATTCGGCGGGCGTTTGTTCAATGGACGGCATCAGCAGAACGGCGTCTTCTGAAATTTCGTTTCCCGTCGACATCAAAACCGCGCGGTGCATGGTGTTTTCCAATTCGCGCACGTTGCCCCGCCAATCGTAAGCCAGCAGCCTTTCCTGCGTTTTTTTCGCCAAAGGCTTGACGGGCAGATCGTTCAGTTCCGAATATTTTTTCACGAAATATTCCGCCAAAGGCAGAATGTCGCCTTTGCGTTCGCGCAAGGGCGGCAGAGCCAAGTTCACGACGTTTAAACGGAAATACAGGTCTTCGCGGAAAGTTTTGTTCAGCACTTCCTGCCGCATGTCGCGGTTGGATGTCGCCAGAATACGCACATCGACGTCAACGGGCTTTTTCCCGCCGATGCGGTCGATTTGGCGTTCCTGCAAGACGCGCAATAGCTTGGCCTGCAGACGAATGTCCATTTCGCTGATTTCGTCCAACAGCAAAGTGCCGCCGTTCGCTTCCTCGAATTTGCCGATATGGCGCGCGACCGCGCCCGTAAACGCGCCCTTTTCATAACCGAACAGCTCGGATTCCAACAGATTTTCGGGAATCGCCGCGCAGTTGACCGCCACAAACGGAGCGGAAGCGCGTTTGGAATTCGCATGAATGAATTTAGCAAAAACTTCTTTGCCCGTTCCCGATTCGCCCGTAATCAGAACGCTGGCCGTCGACGGCGCGATTTGTTTTGCCAGTTGCAAAACCTTTTCCGTCGCGGCGTCTTTGTAAATGACGGTTTCCGTCTGCATGGAAAACGCCGCCAAAACGGACCCGATGAATTCCGCATCGGGGGGCAGGGGGATGTATTCTTTCGCGCCCGCTTTAATCGCTTTGACGGCGGCGCGCGCATCGGCGGCGACGCCGCAAGCCACAACGGGGATGCGTATCCGTTCCGCGTCCAGCCGTTCAATCAGCGTATAAATGTCCAGTTTGACATCCGCCATAATCAAATCCGCGTTCACGCCGCCGCGCAGCATTTCCAGCGCTTGGTCGACGGTTTCGGCAAGAGTGACGGAACCGCCTTTTTGCAAAGCGATTTTGCTTGCCGCCCCGATTTGCCCGTTCATGGATCCGATTAACAGCAGACGCATGGCTTTAATTCCGTTCCGATTTGATGATTTCCGTCATTGTGATGCCCAAACGGTCGTCAATGACGACGACTTCGCCGCGCGCGACCAGACGGTTGTTGACGTAAATGTCAATCGCTTCGCCGACCTTGCGGTCCAGCTGAACGACGGCGCCGCGTCCCAGTTTCAGCAGTTTGTGAACCTGCATGCTGGATTTGCCCAAAACGGCGGACACTTGAACGGGAACATCGTACACGGCTTCCAATTCGGCCGACGATTTGGGTTTTTCGGGGATTTCTTCGTCAAAACGCGAAGAAGCCATGGACGGCGTCGCGGACACTTCCGCGGAAGCGTTCAAATCATGCAGTTCCAAATCTTCCTTTTCTTCGTCGGAAAAAGATGTTTCATGCGTTTCTTCAGCCATTGGATTTATCCCCTTCGTGATAAAGCTTCAACAATTCTTCGGTTTGATTCAAAACGTCTTGAGCCGTTCGTTCCACACCGCCGTGCTTCCATTCGATTTTGCAGTTTCCCGCAGGGATGCTTTCGTCGCGCACGACGGCGACTTTGCCCGCAAAAGATTCCTTTTTGACCAAATCCGCAATGTACGGTTTGACCGCGTCCGCCATGGACGGATTCAATCTGACGGTAATTTTAGGCTCTTCTTTTAAAAAGTGAAAGTTCTTTTCCAACAACAGGCGAATTTCATCGGCGGCGTGTTCTTTGCACAGCGTCGGCACAACTTTGCGGCAAACCGCCATGGCTAAATCGACGGCGGCGGCATAAGATTTTTCAGTCGTTTCCGCGGCGACGGGCGCCAATGCCCGCAGTTGTTCCAAAATCAGCTCCAAGCTGTCGGCGGTTTGTTTTTCGACGGAAGCCATCGCTTCGTCCCAAGCGGCTTTGTGCCCTTCGGCCTGTCCTTCAAGCTTTCCCTGCGTGAACGCCTGTTCTTTGGCGGCGTCCAGCTCTTCTTGGGAAAAACCTTTGAAAATCACTTTCGGTTCGGGTTCGGGCAGCGAAACGGGCGGCGCCGGTTCGGCGGGAGGCGGCGTCTCAGGCTCCGGAGCCGGAGTGTCGTCTTCCGCCGGCTGTTCCTGCTCTGTCTGCGATTCGGCGGATTCTTCCAGCCGCTCTTCCGTATTTTCCATGCGGGTGTTCAGCGTGTCGAGCAATTCGGAAATCGAAGGAATACCGTCCACGGATTTGGTCGTCATGTCGGCAGGCGCTGAAAACGTATCGTCTTCGGCGTCGTCGAAACGGCGGTCAAACATGAACTTGTATTCTTTAGCCATTCGTCAAAAGCCTTTAATAAACCATATCGTCCTGTCCCGCGGCGTCGGAAATCGTGATTTCGCCGTTGTTGGCCAAATCTTTCGCCGTTTGAACGATAAGAGCCTGCGCTTCGTCGACGTTTTTCAAACGTACCGGACCCAAAGCCTCCATGTCTTCTTTCATCATCTTGCCCGCGCGTTCGGACATGTTGTGGAAGAACAAATCCTTGATGATATCGGACGCGCCCTTTAGGGCCAAAGCCAGCTTGTCCTTGTCCACATTGCGCAGCAAAATCTGAATTCCCTGCGAATCCAAACGGGTCAAATCCTCGAACGTGAACATCAAAGACTTGATGCGGTCGGCGGATTCGCGGTTGCGTTCCTCCAGCGCGGACATAAAGCGGGATTCGACGTTGCGATCCATATTGTTGAACATTTCCGCAATAAGTTCATGCGAATCCTGCCGCGTCGAACGGGCAAGGTTGTTCATGAATTCGGTGCGCAAAGTCTGTTCCAAACCGTCCAGCACGTCCTTTTGAATGGCTTCCATGCGCAGCAGACGCATAATCACGTCCATCGCAAACGATTCGGGCAGCAAAGACAGAACGCGCGCGGCGTGGTCGGCCTTGATTTTCGACAAAATGACCGCGACCGTCTGCGGATATTCGTTTTTCAGATAGTTCGCCAGCACCTGTTCGTTGATGTTGCCCAGCTTGTCCCACATGGTTTTGCCGGCGGGACCGCGGATTTCCTCCATAATCGAAGCGACGCGGTCTTTGGGCAAGGCTTTCATCAGCAGCCGTTCCGTGTTTTCATAGTTGCCGATCATTTTTCCGGGGTTGGAAATTTCGTTCGCAAATTCCAAAAACAGCTTTTCGACCGTATTGGACGACACTGTTCCCAATCCTGCCATAACGACGGAAATTTCGCGGACTTCCTCGTCTTCCAGCAGGGAAAAGATTTTGGAAACATATTCTTCCTGCAGAGACATCAGCAAAATAGCCGCTTTTTGCGGACCTGTCAGAACATTGAAATTGTCAATCGCGTTCGCCACGGGTCAAGCTCCTATTTTTCCGTATAAAGCCAAGAGCGGATGATATTGACCGCTTCCTGCGGGTGTTGTTCAATGATTTCGCCGATTTTGCGAATGGACGACGCTTTGACGCGTCCTTCGACTTTGGCGATGTCGATTAACTCTTCCAGCTGTTCGTTTTCCGTCAGAGCCGTCGAAGCGGGCCCCGTCAGCTGCTGCATATCGGCGCTTTGTCCCGCCATTAACAGATTCTCCTCTTCTTCGTCCGAGCTGTCTTCGGGCTGTTCAAACGCTTTGACGACCAGCGGGCGCACAACCAGCAAAATCACCAAAACGGAAACCAGAGCAACACCGATGCCTTCTATCATTTTCAACACTTCCGCTTTTGTAAAGCCCATGAACAAAATCGGGTCTTCCTGCCGCAGCAAATCTTCGGGGTTGAAGAACGGCAGATTCACCACTTCGACCGTGTCGCCGCGGTTGGCGTCGAACCCGACCGCCGAACGCGTCAGCGCCGCCAGCAAATCCATTTCCTTTTCGTCGCGCGGGATGAATTCGCGCGTGCCGTCCGGCAATATTTTATAGTTGCCGTCGACAATCACCGCAACGGATATGCGTTTGATGACGCCCTGTTTGCGGATTTGACTGACCGTTTGCTTTGAAATTTCATAGTTGACCGTTTCTTCGGTTCTGTTGGATTGCGAAGTAACTTGATTAGCCTTGTTTTCCGCGTCGGGCAGGTTTTGCTGAACGCTGACAATCGGTTCTTTTTCGTCTGTTTTTGAATTTTCTTCGACCGTTGTCGACGACCGTAAAACCTGCTGATCGGGATCGTACGTTTCCTTGTTCACGACCAGCTGATCGAAATCCATTTCCAAAGACACGCTGACGCGCACCTTGTCCTGTCCGACGGACTGCTCCAGCAAAGCCTGCACGGCGCGGGTCAGCCGCGTTTCGTAATCGCGGCGCATTTCTTCGTTGTTGGACATTTCCATTTGTTCGTCGTCGGCAAAGTTTTTGGTCAGCAACGTCCCGCGCGTATCCAAAATCGACACGTTTTTCGTTTCCATTTTCGGCACGGCGGCGGCGACCAGTTTTTGCACCGCTTCGACCTGTTTTGCGGACAGCTTTTGCTTTTCTTCCATTTTCACGATAACGGAAGCCGACGGTTTCTGTTCTTCGCGCGAAAACATTTCACGCCGCGGCATCACCAAGTGAACCCGCGCGCCCTTCACATGTTCGATGGCTTTAATCGTGCGCGCCAGTTCGCCTTCCAAAGCGCGCAGCATCTGCAGATTGATAACGTCTTGCCCGACACCCGGGGATTGCGTTTTGTCAAAGATTTCATATCCCACGACGCTCCCCGCCCCGACCGTTTCCGCCAGTTGAATCCGCAACTTCAGCGAATCCGCGACCGGCACCTGAATTTCCGTTCCGTTTTTAGTCAGCCTGTACGGCACATTCTGTTCATCCAGCTGGGCGATAATCTTTTTCGTATCGGCCGGATCCAGTTCATTAAACAAAACCGCCATTTCCGTTTTGCCCAAACTGGACGCCAAATAAATCAAAAATCCCAACAAAAACAGCGCAACGCCGCCCATCGCCGCCAACCGCGCCGCCCCCAGATTTTTCAACGTTTGCAGAAACGAATTCACTTTGTCATCCCAAACAGATACAGATAAATTTTTTATCTTATAGCATAGGCCGATTCTATTAACAAATGTTAAATCGCTTTTGACGCCGCGTCGGTTCGTCAGCTGTGATACTCGGCTGCGCACGTACCCTCGGTACGCTTGCGCGCCTGCGTTTCTCGCTTCCTGCCGTCACAATCGTCAAAAGCGATTTAAGGCGGTGAAGACGCCGCGTCGGTTCGTCAGTTGTGGTACTCGGCTGCGCACGTACTTTTGGTACGCTTGCGCGCCTGCGTTTCTCGCTTCCTGCCGTCACAATCGTCAAAAGCGATTTAAGGCGGTGAAGACGCCGCGTCGGTTCGTCAGTTGTGGTACTCGGCTGCGCACGTACTTTTGGTACGCTTGCGCGCCTGCGTTTCTCGCTTCCTGCCGTCACAATCGTCAAAAGCGATTTAAGGCGGTGAAGACGCCGCGTCGGTTCGTCAGCGGCGATACTCGGCGGAAAAAGCCCTTATAAAAAAGCCCCTGCCGAAAAAATCCGGCAGGGGGAGTTAAAGGAGAAAGCTTTGGAATTACCGCTTGATCGTCAGCAGTTCTTCAAGCATGTCATCCGCCGTGGTGATGATTTTCGACGCTGCGGAATAGGCGCGCTGAGTCGTAATCATATCGGTGAATTCGGATGCGATGTCGACGGTGGAATCTTCCAAAGAGCTGGCGGAAATCGTTCCCGCGCCGCCTTCGCCCGCCGTTCTCAGCGTCGCATTGCCCGATGCCGTTGTTTCAATCCAGATGTTGCCCGTCAAGGCTTCCAGTGAATTGGCGTCAACGAACGTCGCAATGGGGATTTGGGCAATCGCGCGGGTTTCGCCGTTGTCGAAAATGGCGGTGACAATGCCGTCTTCGGATACGGAAACGCCAGTGTAGCTGCCGTACTTCGCGCCGTCCTGCGTCGTGTAGTTCGTCGTGTACTTGCCTGCCAACTGCGTCAAGCCGTTCGCCGTGTTCGTGTCGCCGATGTACAGGTTGATTTGCGAGCTTTCGTAATAATTGCCCGTCATGTCCTTTGCACCGTTCGCCCATTCAATCGCGACGTTGCCCATATTGATTTCCTTGGGCGTGCCGTCGGCGTTGAAGCGGACGCCAGCGATTTTCGCACCGCTTTGCGCGCCGTCGACGTTGTTGAACGAAAACGTGTTGGTAATCGCCAGCAATCCCGTGTTTTCGGGCTGGTTAATCTGCTTGCCGTTGTTTTTGCCGACAACGCTCAAACCCGCGCCGATGCCGGTTGTCGAAGCGGTGGAAATCATGGCTTCCGCCACTGTCGTAACACCGCCTGCCTGCGCCGCGCCCGTGGTCGTCCCTCCGTCGAACGGATTGGCGCCGTATTTCGTCAGCGTCAGGGTTGCGCCCTGCTGATAGTCGGTTTTGCCGATGGCTTCGGCGAACAGGGTCATTACGCCTTCCGCAGAAACAAGTTCGGTCAGCGTGGCGCCCGAAGTGCCCGCGTCGATTTCAACGATTTTGCCGTTGCTCAGCGTCAGCGTGTCGTCGACAATCGATACGCCCGTTCCCGCAACCAATCCCGCGGCGGCGCACAAGTTCGCCAAAGTCGTTTTGGCATCCGCGCCGATTTCGACGTCGTTCGCCGCGGCGGGCGTTGTTTTGAACGTGTACGTCGTTCCGCCGAGGGTAATGGTGTTTCCGTCCGCGGGGTTTGTTCCAAGCTTCAGCGTTTGCGACTGAATCGCGTCGGTGATGTCGATGTTTGTTCCCGTCGTCGTGCCGAATTTGGAAAACGTGTATGTTTCCCCGTTGTATCCGACCTTGCTGCCGACATAAGTCGCCGCATTCGTTCCCGTAAACGTCAAAGTTTGCTGATTGACGTTAATGGTGTTTTTTGTTGTCGCCGTCGTTGCCAGATAATCGCCTGTCGAAACCAGCGTGGCGCCGCTGACTTGGAAATAGTTGGACAGGTTTTCGATGCTTTCGTGTTTGTCGTAATAGGTATGAATCGTCTGATACAGCGCGTTCATCACGGCAATCGGCAAAGCGTCGGTCGTGTCCTTGTCGGTCAAATCGGCAATGTTGACGGCGATGTTGCCGTTTGCCAGCATTGTTCCCGAAACGATGCCCGTGTTGTCGGTGAATTCAAATTCCAAATCCAGATTGTTGGTTTTGTCGCCGATGCGGATGGTTTGTCCGACATAGGCGGCAAGGTTCGTGTTCTGGAAGGTTACGGACGTCGAATTGCCGCTGTTGACCAGAATGTTCGCGCCCGTCGACGTCGGATTGATTTCCAGCGTCGAACCCGACGCGACATAACGCGTGTAATCGGGTTCGTTGTCGTTGATTTTGGCTTTCAGCAGCTGAACCAGTTTGACCGTGCTGACGGTTCCCGTCTTTTTGTCAATGGCGGAACTGATGTTGACCGTAACGACGCCTTCGGATTTCGCGGCGTCGGTATCGGAGAATACATAAGTGTTCGTGCCGATTGTCACCGATTTGTTCAGATAATCGGCGGGTTTGTCGCTGACAAAATCGACGCGGGCGGTGTTTTTGATGTCCCAGTCGATTTCGGGCAGTTCAAATATGCCCGTCGCAATGTTCGTTTCGGGATCGGGGTTCGCAATGGACTGCAAAACCGCCTTGCATTTGCCCGCGTTGAACTTGACCGCCGCGCCGCTGTTGGACTGTTCGACTTGTATCGATTTGCCGTCCGACGACACCGTAAAGCGCGCCGCGCCGGGCATGTTGGCTTGAATCGCCTTGTTGAACTTGTCAACGGCGTCCGCGGTCGTCACAACGCCCGAACTGATGTCGACGGCGATGACTTTTTCGTTGGCTTTCGGCGAATAAGTCGTCGTGCCGTCCGTCGTGAATTCGAACACATAGTTCGTTCCGTTCGTTTCCATGGCAATGGTCGAATGGTTCGTCGGAATGGACGTGAATTCCAGCTGAGCGCGCGCCGAATACACGTCGGGGGTCGCGTCGTTGACAACTTCGCTTTGGCTGTAGGTCACCAAAGTCGCCGCGCCCGACGGCATTTCAAGGTCGATTGACCAAGCGCCCGATTCGACTTTCGTAAACGTCATGGTGACGTTGTGCGAATTGCCCAGCGAGTCATAAACCAGTACTGCCGAGCTGTAGCGTCCGCCGTCTTCGGGTTTGGCGGGGTCGTAGACGGGCGCGTCGGACGGCAGATTTGCGCCGAAGCGGATGTTTTTCGTTTCCTGCGCCGTGCCGCCGATGGTGTTAAGGTTAATCGACTTCATATTTTTGGAGTCGATTACGTTGTCGTTGACATAGACGGTTGAACCCGTTTCGTCGGAATAGGCTTTCATATACATGTTTTCGCCGATTTTGACCAAAGACGCGTTTTCCGAACCGTCATACGCCTGCAAAGGCCATGCTTGCAGATACGCGCCGTTCGCGTTGCGCAGATAGCCGTTTTCGTCGACTTCAAACGATCCCGCGCGGGTGTAGCTGTACAAGTCTTCCGCCCCCGGATTGGAAGTCGAGGTGGTAACGAAAAATCCGTTGCCCGAAATCGCAAGGTCGGTCGAACGGGTCGTGCCGCTCAGCAGCCCTTGGGCGTCAATGCCCGTTCTGTTGCGGCATTGCACGCCGCCCGACGAATACGCCGTCGACGACGTCTGTTTGGTGACCAAAGTCGAAAAACTGGCGGAACCCGCTTTGTATCCGACGGTGTTGACGTTGGCGATGTTGTCGGAAATAATGCTCATCGCCGAGGATTGAGCCGTTAATCCCGTAACGCCCGTTTTTAAAGCACCGAATAAACTCATTGACTTTCTCCTTTATCGTTTTTCGCGGCGGTTCTGCCTGAAAAAGTGTTTTGCCGTTGTTCTGTGCGGCAAAATTCCGTTGTTGTTAAACCGTTTGTGTTTCCGAATTGTCCGATTTCGGCGGGGTCAGTTCGCTGTCCTGATGAATCGCCAAAATGTTGTTCATATCGACGGCGACGGCGCCCATGCCGATGGCGACCGTTTCGCCATCATACGCAACGCCCGTAACTTTGCCGTAAACCGTTTTCTGCACTTCAACCGACGCGCCCGAAGCGTCCGTCGCCGTAACGACCAGCGTATACGCGCCGTCTTCCAATTTGTTGCCGTTGTTGTCCGTGCCGTCCCATGTCAATTCATGACGTCCCTGCGACACTTCGACGCCCGAAAACGTTTTGACGAAGTTGCCCGACGAATCGCGCAAAGCCACAATGCAGTTCGACGCGTCCGCCGACAGAATGTAGGAAAATTTTGCATACCCGTCCTGCAAAGGCACATAATCGCTTAGTGCCTGCACGACTTTGTCCATATAGCTGACCGACTGGGCGGACATCGAATTGACGTTTTGCGAAATGACCGTTTCCAAATAGCTGTTCGTCTGAATGCTTTGTTCGACCTGCGCGTATTGAACCAGCTGGTTGGTGTATTCCGACGTGTCCATGGGGTCAAGGGGATCTTGATATTTCAGCTGTTGGGTCAACAGGTACAAAAACGCTTCCATATCTTCAAACAGTTGCGTTTTCGACGACGAGGAGTCCTTGCCCGACGCCTGCGCGCTGCTTAACGCGCCCAATCCGCTGAGTGCCGCTGTGTCTGCCATGGTGTCCTCCTGTCCTTAAACCCGAATGTTCAAAGCGTGATTGCTTGATTCTTCGGGGGAATCCTGTGTTTCGGATTCCGCTTGCGCTTCATTATGCAAAAAGCTTGCCGTTTTTTGTTCGGGTGAAGAATTTTGTTGTTCCTCGCCGCGGTAATTGAACGTAAAAGCTTGGTCGCTGGTGTTCAGTCCCGCGCTGTCGAGCGCCTGTTTCAGCGCGGAAACGTCGCGCTGGAGCATGTCGATTGTTTCCGCGCGCGACGCCGTCAGATGAACGGTCGTCTTGCCGTCCTTGCCGGTTTCAAGGCGCACGCGGATAGTGCCAAGCTCCTTGGGGCGCAAAACGATTTCGATTTTGTTTGTGCCGTCTTTGAACGCTTTGGTGATTTTGACTTTGATTTGGTCAACCAAATCGTTGACGGGCGTTTGTTTTTGCATAACGACGGGGGCTGAAACCGCTTTGCCTTTCAGTTCGTTCGGGGCGGTGAAAACCGCGGGGCTTGCCGCCGCATTCGACACGGCGGAAACAGAAGCGGGCGCTGGAGCGGCGGCTTCGGCGGATTCAACGGCTTGCGCGGCGGTTTGAACGGGCGCGAACAGCGGTTGAAAAGCATCCGCTTTCGGCTGAATTTGCTGCTGTTGTTCCTGCTGTTGCGGCTGAACCGTGCGCGGGGTTGCCTGTGCCGCGGGTGCGGCAGGGTCCGTTTGCGCCGTTTCCGCCGTCAAGGGGGCAAAAGATTCCGCCTGTTCCGTTTTGGCTTCCGCTTTTACGGGTGCGCGGGATTCTTTGTGTTCGGTGGGGATTGCCGTTTTCAAAACGGCGGCGGGCTGAGCCGTCTGCGTTTCGACCGTTATCGCGATTTTGGTTTCGGCGGGTAGCTCTCGCGCCAGTTTTTCGGCTTGCTTTGCCGTGCGCTTAAAGTGTTCGGGGGCGGCTTCGGGCGCGTCTGCGGTTTCGGCGGTTTCCGTCTGTTGCGGCTGAATTTGCGTTTGTTTGATTTCCGTTTTTGCCGTTTTGACTTCCGCTTTTTCGATTTGCGGCTTGACGGCAATTTCTGCGGTTTCAACGGGGACGGCTTCGGTTTGTTCGGGGCGGATTTCCGCTGTTTGTTCCAAAACGGGCTGTGCCGTTTCCCGCTTGACGGCAGGCGTATTTACGGGAGCGTCCGCCGTCTGAACGGGGATGGAATTCTGCGGTTTCTCAACCGTTTGAACAGGAGCTTGCTTTGTTTGAGCGGGCGCGGTTTCGTTTTGTTTTTGCGTCGGTTCGGTTTGTGAGGAGGCGGTTGCAGGCAAAGCGTCCGTCTGTTCGGGCGCGCTTTGTTCAACGGGGGCGGTTTGTTCGGTTTCGACGGGGGCAAAAGATTCCGTCTGCGGTGTTTCGACGGGTTTTTCAACGGGCAAGGCGGCAAACAGCAAAATGTCCGCCGCGGTGGCGTCTGTCGGCAAAGCGTCCGCTTTGTCCGTGATTTGTTCAACGGTTTTCTGCTCGAAATCCGATTGTTTGACGGTATCCGCTTGAACGGGGGATTGGACGGCGGTTTGCGGCTGTTCCGTTTTTTGCGCCGCGTCCATGGTCGGAATCTTTTGCCCCGTTTGCTGCTGTTCGGCGGGTTTTGATTCCGCTTTCGCCAGCGTTGACGACGAACGTGTGCGCTTCAAGTGAACTTTAATCACCCGCACGTTTTGCGACGCATTGTCGGACGTGCCGATTTTTTTTGCGTTGGCGGACGTTTCGGCGCGCGAAGTCAGCGTGCTGAACACGGCTTCGGACGATTTTTCCGTTTTGCCGTTGCGAACTTGATTTAACACGTTCAAAAACGCTTCGCCCGTCGAAATGTCGTTTTTCGGGGCGGAAGAGGGCGCGGGCGCAACACCGAACGGATTGTCCGAATCCGTCGTGCTGATAAGGTAATTGAAAACCGATACGTCCATGGCAAAAATCCTTTCGCTTTGCCTTGATTTATGCAAAAGCCGTGCCAAAAGCTTTGTTTGACGAAAGTCCGCAAAAATGCTACTGTTTCGCCGTTTTTATCTGAGGGGGATTTGCGATGAACCGTCCGTGCCTGACCGTTGATTTGAATGCCGTCCGCCAAAACTTTGAAGCCGTGCGCGGGATAACGGGGGCGCGCGTTTGCCCCGTCGTCAAATCGAACGCCTACGGACTGGGCGCAATCGAAATCACGCGGGCTTTGCAGGACGCGGGGGCGGTTTACGTTTCAACCGCGCAGGAGGGCGCTGAACTGCGCGGCGCTTTTCCCGATTTGCAAATCAACGTGCTGAACGGCGTTGACAAAGAAAGTGTGAAACTGTTTGTTGAAAAACGCTTGACGCCCGTTATCTCAAGCTTAAAACAGGCGGAGGTTTGGGGCGGCGGTTACATTTTGAACGTCGAAACGGGATTTAACCGCTTGGGCGTGTGCGATTACGCCGCTTTAAAGAACGACAAGCGGATTTTAAGCGTGATGACGCATTTGTCCTGCGCCGCCGAAGACCTGTCAAATTCTGCCGTCCAAACCCAAAACGCGAAACAGTTCGCGGCGTTTGAAACGGTGTTGGCAACTTTGCGCCCCGCAGCGGCAAGCCTTGGACTGGATGCGTTTTTAATCAAGCCCGCGACGCTGAAGATCGGTGAAGTTCGCACGGGGGCGGCATTGTTCGGAATCAACGTGTTTCCCGACAAAACGGATTTGAAGCCTGTTTTGACCTTGACCGCGCCCGTTGTGCAGGTCGAAACGGTCGAAAAGGGCGATTCGGTCGGCTACGGCGCGACGTGGACGGCGCCAAGGAAAACGAAAATCGCCGTTGTCGCAATCGGATATGCGAACGGAATCCCCAGAACGTCGGGCGGCACGGTGTTCTTTAAATCGGGAAACAGCCGCTTTGCCGCGCCTGTCGTCGGCCGGATTTCCATGGGGCTGTTGACTTGCGATGCGACAGGTGTTCCCGATGCGGTTTTGACACAAGCGGTTTTGCTGGACGACCTTTACACGATTAACGACCTGTCCCGCGATTCGGGCAGGCTGGACACGGAAATCATGTGTTCGTTTTCGGGCATGATTAGAAATTTCTGCTGATACGGAAAGCCAATAAAGCGACCGCCGCCGCTATGCCGGCATCCTTGATTTTCGGAAATTTCCGTTCAATCGCGCGATAGATGCCGATAAGCGCCAAAGCCGTTCCCGCGACGCACAAAAACAGCATGATATTGTCCGACAGCGAAGCGTCGTAGGAATGATTGGGAATTTCAAAAAGCAGTTTCAGCCTTATCGGCTGCATCAGCGGAAAATGAAGTCCCAGCAAAGGCAGGGAGTTTTGGCCGACAAAGCGCAGGAAACGGCAGTCAACTTTTAACGCCGCACCGTACCATCCCGCGCAGGAGGCAACCGCCGCCATAAAAAATAAAGGCGAGTTTGCCGCAAAAATATCCGCCCAACGGCCGGCCGACAGGCCGAATCCGACAGCCAGACAGGCAATCGTCGGGGCAAGTGTCATATTTGTTTTGAAAAAATCTTTTGCCCGTGCGGCCAAAATTCCCAAAATGCCGAAAAACAGCGCCGGCGGGAAAGCGGAGTATGAAAAAATTCCGCCCCTGTCGGTGGGTTTTTGCCACGCAAGGGTCGTAAAAAACAGTGCGGCCGCCAGCCATAATAAAATTGTTCGTGGCAGTTTGACACAGAAATACAGCATCAGCGAAACGGCGAACAATGCGGGCAAAAACCATAACGGCACGTTCACAATCGGAAATCCCCACAGCGGAGTCCCGAAAAAAGCGAAAGCTTGCCACAAATTGGCCGGAAAATTCGGTAATCTGAAATTAAAAAAGGACATGAAAATGTCGCACGACAGAACGAGCCATAGCCAATAGGGAACAATCAGCCGCCGGAACTTTTTTAAAGCAAAAGGGAAAAAGGCGCCGCGGTTCGGCGTCAAATATCCGGAAATCATAAAAAACAAAGGCACGGTAAACGAAAAGGGATAGGAATAAAACATCCGCTTGTCGGCATCGCAATGCGACGCGACGACAATCAGAATTCCCAGTCCTTTCAAGGTGTCGATGCTGTTTTCCCGCGTGTTGTTCATGACGGTCATTATAACCGCTCCCGATGTCCGAGTCGAACTCATTTTTTTGCGGACAGGCGGCTTGAAACGGGCGAATGAAGTCCGAAAAAACAAAAAACGGCGCGTTTTTGAAGATTTGACTTGACGGAAAGTCTCTTTGCGGATAAAAGAAAGCTTCAGTTTTTTCTTTGTTTAAAGGAATTGTGTTATGGCAAAACGTTGCATCATTACCGGAAAAGGCGTGTTGACGGGAAATAACGTTTCACACGCGAACAACAAAGCCCGCCGTCGGTTTTTGCCGAATCTGCAGGCGGTTTCCTTGTTGAGCGAAACTTTGGGCACGACGGTCACGTTGCGTGTTTCCACGCGCGGTTTGCGTTCTATTGAACACAACGGCGGTTTGGACGCGTATTTGACGGCGACCCCGAACAGCAAACTGTCTTGCGAAGCCAAGCGTTTGAAAAAAAGCATCCTGTCCGCAGGTGCCAAAAAAGCCGCTGAATAATTTTTCGGTTGTTTTACATAAAAACCCGTACGGAATCCGTGCGGGTTTTTTGTTGTGTGTACCAAAAAGAAGCCCCGTAAAACGGGGCTTCTGCTGTTTATAAACCAAAGTTAGCCGTTGAAAGCTTTTTGGTAAACTTTCAGCACCAATTCCTTTGTGCAGGGGCGCGGATTGCCGCCCGTGCAGACATCGGCCATCGCCGCGTCCGCCAAAGCGGGAAGGTCGGCTTCTTTAACGCCGATTTCCTTTAACGTTTGCGGAATACCGACATCCAAAGACAGGCGGCGAACCGCGTCGACGGCGGCTTTGCGGTATTCGGGCTGCGTCATCGAATCAACGCCTTTGACGCCCATCATGCGCGCGATTTCACGGAACTTTTCACCTGTGTATTCGGCGTTGAATTCCATAACATAGGGCAGCAGAACGGCGTTTGCGACACCGTGCGGCGTATCGTAAAACGCGCTGAGCGGATGCGCCATGCCATGTACGACGCCCAAACCGACGTTTGAAAACGCCATTCCTGTGACATATTGCCCCAAAGCCATGCCTTCGCGTCCGTCGGGATCGTTTTCGACGGCTTTACGCAGAGATTTTGAAATCAGTTCAATGGCTTTCAGGTTCAGCGTGTCCGCCAGCTCCCAAGCTGCCAAAGTCGTGTAGCCTTCAATAGCGTGCGTCAAAGCGTCCATGCCTGTGGCGGCGGTCAGTCCGCACGGCATTGACGACATCATGTCGGGATCGACAATGGCGACGACGGGAATGTCATGCGGGTCGACGCAAACGAATTTACGGCGTTTGGCTTCGTCCGTGATAACGTAGTTGATTGTGGTTTCCGCCGCCGTGCCCGCGGTTGTCGCAATGGCGATGACGGGAACGCTTTTGTGCTTGGTCGGGGCGACGCCTTCCAGCGAAACGACATCCGAAAATTCGGGGTTGTTGATGATGATGCCGATGCCTTTTGCCGTGTCCTGCGGCGATCCGCCGCCGATGGCAATCATGTAATCCGCGCCGGCTTTTTTGAAAGCTTCAACGCCCGATTGAACGACGGCGACGCTGGGATTGGCTTTGACGTGGTCGAAAATGTCGTAGGCAAAGCCGTTCGCGTCCAAAATATCCGTGACTTTTTTGACGACGTTGAACTTGACCAAATCGGCATCCGTGACAATCAAAGCCTTTTTAAAACCGCGGGATTTGATTTCCGTCACAATTTCATTGACGGCGCCGTGGCCGTGATAGCTGGTTTCGTTCAAAATAAAACGTTTAGACATATTCCGAATCCTTTCGTTGAAATGATTGAACATAAACAGAATAGCATTTTTGCGGATGAAAATCATCCTGTTCGTGAAACGGATTGAAACGGATACGAAAAAAGCCTTGAAGCGGCGGACTTCAAGGCTTTAAGAATTGGTGGGCGCGACAAGGATCGAACTTGTGACCCCTACGATGTCAACGTAGTGCTCTCCCGCTGAGCTACGCGCCCGTTGTTGTTGATTATCTCAACAAGATGATTTATGCTTTTATAGGTTTTGAAATCCGATTGCAAGCAAAAAATGACATAAAGGATAAAAAAGTTTGGCGACCCGTGAAAATTACCCGCCGTATCTGTTGCAAAAGAACGGAAAATCCGCCGTTCCGCTGCTGATTGCGTCGCCGCACAGCGGAACGTTTTATCCCGAACGGCTGTTCAAGCTGTCCGATTTGAAGCTGGCCGATTTCCAAAAATACGAAGATCCCGCCGTCGCCGACTTGTTTTCCTTTGCGCCCGCCATGGGGATTCCTTTGCTGTCCGCCGTGTACGGGCGCGCTTGGGTCGATTTGAACCGTCATCCTTTGGAGCTTGACCCCGCTTTGTTTTTTGACGAAATTCCGCCGCAGGCTTTGGCCGATTCGCCGCGCGTCAAGGCGGGATACGGCGTGATTCCCGCGCGCTTGAGTCCGACCGTTCCCGTTTATCCGAAACCGCTGTTGTGGGCGAAAGAGCAGGCGCGCCTGACGCGAATCCATTTCCCGTATCACGCCGCTTTGACTGATTTAATCAAGAAAAATATTGCCGTTTTCGGATATTCCGTGCTGATTGACGCCCATTCAATGCCGACTCTGCCGCCCGAACATTGCGCCAAAGGACAAATGCCCGACATTGTTCTGGGGGATGCGGACGGAATGTCGTGTTCGCCCGCTTTGACTGCGGCGGCGGCCGATATTTTGCGCGATTTGGGATTTTTTGTGACTGTCAATCTGCCGTATGCGGGGGCGTACACAACGCGGTATTACGGGCATCCGGACCGTAAAAGCCACGTTCTGCAAATCGAAATTGCGCGCGCGTTGTATTGGGATGCGGCGAATCATCAAGCATCAGAAAATTTTAAGGATTTGTGGTTTAAGTTGTCTTTGTTTACGGAACGTTTGATTCGCTTTATCAAAACAAAGAAATGAAAAAAGCAGTTTTAGCCTTGTTTTTTGCCGTGTTGTCCTGCCCTGCGCGGGCGGATGATTCGCTGCTGTGTCTGCAGGAAACGGCGCGGCAGGAACTAAAAAGGCAAATTCAGCCGAATTTGCTCAGTGCGATTGCTCTGGTAGAAAGCGGCCGATATTCAAAAACTTACCCGACGGGGGTGGCGTGGCCGTGGACGGTTTCCGCGGACGGCAAGGGAGCTTTTTACAAAACCAAAGCCGACGCGATAAAGGCGGTCGAAGAACTGCAAAAAAACGGAGCGGACAATATTGATGTCGGGTGCATGCAAATCAGTTTGAAATTTCATCCAGACGCTTTCAAATCCGTCGAGGACGCTTTCGATCCCGCTCAAAACGTGGCTTATGCGGCGGATTTTTTGAAACGCAACCATGCCGACACGAAATCGTGGGGGCTGGCGGCAACCCGTTATCATTCCCGAACGGCGCACAAAGCCTATAAATACGAAGACAAATTGTTGGACAAATGGAAGCTGCTGGCCGAGCACGGCAACCCCGCGAAGCCGACGCAAAAAGCCGTTGTGCATGACGTTTCAAAACAAAAAGTGCGCGAACTGAACCGCGCGGCAAAGATGGCCGAACGCAAAGCCAAAGCCGCCGAAAACGACAAAAAAATCAAGGCGGGAAGCGATGAGGCGAAGCAACAGGCCACCGCATGGCGCAAGGCGAAACTGGAGGCTTATATGGCGGCGAAACGCGCCAAAATCGAAGACGAGCCGATTTTTGAAGACGTGCGGACAAAAGCTGCGCCTTGAACGGAATTTTCCGGATTTTAGACAAAAAAGCTTGATTGTCGGGTGTGTTTTTTCTTATACTCTATGAAAATAAAGTTTTTCTGCGGGAAAAGGAAAATGAGCCAAGACGCTTTGTATTGGAGTCCGCGCGGCGGAAACAATGTCCAGGACGGCTGGGGCAGCTGCCACAAATTCACGTCCGAACAAACGAATGTTGAAACGGGGAAAATCGAAAAAGATACGATTATCGTCGATTTGGGACAGCATGAACGTCCTTCGATGTTCGGTGGCGGACAGTATGACAGGGTGGTTCCCGATTTGGCCGACTGTTTGGACGTGCTGAACTGTCCGTCTGTCGACGAATCCGACAAAGCCAAGGCGATTTTTTTGACTCACGGTCATTCCGACCATATTTCCGGCGTGTTCGCTTACGCTATGGCGGGGGTGAAGCTGCCGCCCGTGTACGGTTCCGAATTTACGCTGAACATGGTGAAAAAGGGATTCGTCGAACGCGGCATTCCCGCCGATAAACAGCCTGAACTGCATGAAATCAAAGCGGGGCAGACGGTTGAAATCGGTAATATAAAAGTCCGTTCGATGCAGGCGTCCCATTCGATTCCGGGGGCTTTGAGCTTCAAGATTTCCAACGATTCGACGGCGATTTTTCACACGGGCGACACAAAGGGCGACGAATCGTCTTATCTGCAGGGCGGGGTGAACTTTGCGGATTATGCTGAAATCGCCAAAGAGGGCAAAATCGATTTGATGACGTTCGACGGCACGACGGCGGCGCGCAAAGGGCATGCGACTTACGAATCGGAAATTTTCGATTGCTATGACCAGCTGTTTGCGGAAAACCGCAAACATCAGATGATTGTTCCTTTGGCGGCGGCGCATTGCGAACGGCTGGCGACGGTCATTGCGGCGGCGGCGAAAAACGGCAAGAACGTTATTCTGAACGGCGGTCCGTCCATGGACACCAATTTGCTGGGATTGCAGATGTCGGGCATCGATTTGGCGAAAAAATTTCCGAATATTGCGGTCGTCGGCGTGAAAAATCCCAAGGCGGATACGCTGAATCCCAAAGATACGATAACCGTAACGACGGGAATCTATATGGAAAAGGATTCGCCGTTCGTTCAATATTTGCAGGGTAAAAACAACGGGTTCAAGTTTGCCAAAGACGCGGTGATTATCGCGCCTTTGACCACGGACAAAAACGAAAAAATGGCGTTTTTGATGGCGACGTCGGAACGCGCCCAAGGGCACACGATTATCACGGCGGCGACGCGTCCCAAGATGTACGGTTCGGGGCACGCGCAGGCGGACGATTTCCGCCGCATTGCGGGGATTTTAAAGCCGCGGACGGTTGCGCCGATTCACACGCGCACACCGGGGGCGGACGATTTCAACAAATTGGCGGCGGAGGAGGGGTACGGCACTTTCCCGCGTCAAATCAAAAACGGCGAAATCGTCAAAGTAACAAACAAAGAATGTGAGCTTATCGTCCAAGACCGTCAGCAATGGTTCGGTGTGAAAATCAAAGGCAATACGGCGGACTTTACGCCGATTAAGGACACAAGCTTCAAAACGGCCGAGCTGAAGCGTCAGCGGGATGCTTACCGCGCGCAGCTGGAAACGCAAAAGCGCGTGTGCTTGGCAAAATTGGCGGGACGGTCGAAATGATGTGGGACGATTTTTTGCCGCTGGGTCAGGCTTTGGAAGCGCGCTTTCCCGAAACGGACGTGCTGTCGGTTTCGGATGCCGAATTAAAGGGAATGCTTGCCGCTTTGCCGATGACGGACGGGGCGGAAGAGATGCCCGAATCGGCGGACTTTTTCTATAAGGTCAAAGTCGCATGGATTCAAGCGCGGCGCACCGAACCCGCCGATACGTCGATGGAAGCCGACTTGTAATATTTATTTGATTTTCCTTTCGCGTGTGTCATTCTGTTTGAAAACGAAAGGATTTTGCCATGCAGTTTAAAGGATTGATTGCCGACATCGGCGGAACGAACGCGCGCTTTGCGTTGTGCGCGGCGGATGGAACGGTCGAACAGCCGCGGGTTTTGTCATGCAAAGATTATCCGACAATAGCGGATGCGGTGTTTACATATTATAAACAGACAGGCGTCAATGCGGAAGAGGTCAAAACGGCGGCGTTCGCGGTGGCTTGCCCCGTTTTGGACGATTTCGTTCATTTGACCAACTGCGCGTGGGCTTTTTCGATTAAAGAACTGAAAGCGAAGCTGGGATTGGAAACGCTGACGGTCGTCAACGACTTTGTGGCGCAGGCTCTGGCGGTTCCGGAACTTAAAGAATCGGAAAAGGTCAAAGTCGGCCGCGGCGAACCGCAGGCGGGGCATCCGATTGCCGTTGTGGGACCGGGAACGGGATTGGGGGTGTCGCTTCTGGTGCCGCAAAACGACGGAACATGGATAGCTTTGCCCAGCGAGGGCGGACACGCGACCATGCCCGCACCGTATCCCGAAGAAGAACGCGTTATTTCCGCTTTGCGCGGGGAATACGGACACGTTTCGGCGGAACGCGTCGTTTCGGGCATGGGGTTGACGAATCTGTACAAAACGTTGAAAGCTTTGCGGAACGAATCCGCTGAAATCCTGCCGCCCGAGGAAATAACAAAACGCGCGCTGGCGGGCGATTTGCTGTGCCGCGAAGCTGTGCAGATGATGTTCGGTCTGCTGGGAACTTTGGCAGGGAATCTGGCTTTGACGGTCGGCGCGCTGGGCGGGGTTTATATCGCGGGGGGAATCGTGCCGCGCGACGGACTGCTGGAAATGTTCAAAGAGTCGGCTTTTCGTGTCCGATTCGAAGCCAAAGGACGCTTTACGGAATATTTGTCGCGGATTCCGACGTATGTGATGACCGCAAAATATCCCGCTTTTCTGGGGCTTTCGGCGCTCATCAAAAAAAATTTCAAAAAATAGAAAAAAGTTCTTGCAAAGGGAAACGGAAGTCTATATAAACAAATTTGTCGCGGGGGCGTAGCTCAGTTTGGTTAGAGTGACGGCCTGTCACGCCGTAGGTCGCGGGTTCGAGCCCCGTCGCTCCCGCCATTAAAAAACCGTCCGAAAGGACGGTTTTTTTGTGCCGCGTTTTTGCCTTTTCGGAATAAAAAAACAGCCTTTCAAGAATCGAAAGGCTGAAAAATGGTCGGGGCGACAAGATTCGAACTTGCGACATTCTGCTCCCAAAGCAGACGCTCTACCAGGCTGAGCCACGCCCCGACAACGGTTTGAACGTTAACGGACTTTGCCGTCGTTTTCAAGCAATAAAAGCTTGTCGCCGACTTTTATTCCCAAACGCTGTGCCGCGCCCGCGTTCAATTCCAGAACGCCGCGGCTTTTAAAGGCGGATGCGATTCGTTCCCGCGAAAAAGGAACCGTTCCGCTGACAATTTCGTTGATTTCGCCGTTCTTGGCGAAAAACAGCATGTCCAGCGAAAGCGGCGTGTTGGCCATCCACATGGTAACGGGGCGCGGTATCTTGAAATCGAACAGCATTCCTGCGTTTTCATTCATTTCCGTGCGGTACATCAATCCGCGCGCCTGTTTTTCGGGCGTATCCGCCAGTTCGACACGCAAAACGGTTTTTCCGCCGCCGGCGCGTTCAATCGTCAAATCCGTTTTGTCAAACAAAAACGCGCTTCCCGCCTCTGCGGGAAACGACAGAACAATCAACAATATCCAAAAGGCGAAGCGCATCTGTTTTTCCAAAGAAAAAGGGTCGGAGGCCGACCCTTTTCAAATTACTTTCCGAACGGGGAATAGTTTTTCAAATCGGCCGGCGCGGTTGTTTCTTTCTTTTCGGCTGTTTCCTCCGTTTTGGCGGGAGCTTCCGCAGAGCTGTCCGAAGCCGGAGCTGTAATGTTCAGAACTTCTGCGGCGGTCGAAAGGGTTTTGTTTTCCTTTGTCGCGGGCGAGTTCATGTATACCGACGTTTTGCCGTCGATTGTGGTGATGTCCAGTGTTTTTGTGTTGGCGTGATCCAAAAAAGTCAGAGCGCTGCTGCCGGGCTGCGCCTGCAGCGCGGCGGTGGAGCCGACGGTTTCGGTCATCGCCAAAACGGCGCGGTCGCCCGTCATATCAATGCTGGATGTTTTGCCGTCGATAACGAACGAAGAATCGCCCGTGCTGACCATGTCGATGGACGCTTCGCCCGTTCCCGTCAATCCCATGTAAATATTGTTTTTACCCGTGTCGTCCGTAACCGACATCGAACGGATGGAGTTGTTCAGCCCGATGTTGATTTTGCCTTTGTAAACATCGGTCAAGGACATGGACGCGTTTTTGTTGTCGACCGCCATGGCGATAATGGGGAATTTCCCTTTGTGCATCATGGCGAACGAAGTCGTTGTGTCGTCCGCGTTCCAAATGCCGCGAATGTTTCCCGCGGAATCTTTAAGCATGAAGACTTGGGCTTCGACTACAGAGGGGATGCCGATATCCTTGGGGTCGATTTCTTCCTCGCCCGCCGCGTTTGCGGTGCGGTTCAAAGAAACGGCGCCGGAAACGGCCGACAGCACGGCGCAACAGGTCAATCCGACAACATACCGTTTCAGCGTGCGGCATTTCTGTTCCAAAGTTTGAACGCGTAATTCCAAATCCTGCATAATCGACTCCATTCGAGTTGTATTTGGCACTGATTGTAAAGGAAAAGAGATTAAAAATCCCTTTATTTCTTGGTCGGAATCCATTTTTTTACAGCAACGGTTTTGCCTGTCCCCGTCCGTAAAACGCGCATTCCGGACAGGGTCGGATTTCGGATGTCGTCGCTTTTCCCGGAATAGAAAGCCGCCATGTCGTCGATGCCGATTTCGGTGTTTTCCCCCGAAGCGAAAGCGCGGGCGTACGGATCGTGTCCGCAAATCGTTTTGTACAGCCAATCCGCGGAGTACGCGCCGAAACGCCGCCAAATCGTTTCCAAAAACGAAACGGTTTTCCTGTCAAGGGACAGATATTGAATAACAGGGCGCGCCGATGAATAAACACGGTAGGAATTGGGTTCCACGGGACCGCGGGCGGTGGCTATGAAAACGGCGGGGATGAAACGTCTTCCGTCGGAAACGGCGGCATAATAGCCCTGCGCCAGATACATCAAGTACTGCATTTTCATCGGCTGCAGGTATTCGCCGTCGTTCAAGGCGGTGTCCAAAAACCATTCCGTCGCGTCGAAAACAGAGGGCAATGAAGGTATTTCCATTGAATTTTTCCCGAGATTCGTATAAAACCGTATACTGGAGAGCGGAGTATATTCCGTTTTTCGTAAAAAAAAGCTGAATGAGGGTTGTTATGGTTGAAAATCAAAACGGCGGTCAAAACGCGTCTGCCCCCGCCGCAGTCAAAAAAATGGTCAAGGTTCCCATGGTCAAACGGGTAAAAGCTCCCGTTTCCGCCCCTGCGGCTCCGGCGGCGCGGCAGCCGCAGGCCGTCCCCCATGCCGCTCCGAAAATCATTCAGCCCGAAATATCCGATACGGAACCGCCTTTGCCGCCCGAAGAGGATTTCAAACCTGTTCGGAATCCATTGGAAGAACAGGCTAACCCGAAGTCCGCCGCTCAGCCCGTTTCAAAGCCCGCGCCTCAACCCGCGGAACAGGCGGCGCCGCAGAAACCTGCCGAACCTGTCGTAACGGAAAAAGCCGTTGAAGCGGGTAAAAAGGATGAAGCCCCGTCGGAAAAAAAGGAAACGCCGCAGGGCGGATCGCCGCTGGACACGGGAAAGGCAACGGCGCGCAAACGCCGCCGCGAAACGGTGTCGCCCGAAAACGCCGCCAAGAAAAAAGCCCAGCAGGCTTTGGACGAGGCCAAGAAAAAGGCGGAAAACCTTAAAAAGAACAAGTGGGTGCGTTTGTTTGTGTTTTTGCTGCTGATTGGCGGAATTGTGGGCGGCGTGTACCATTATTTGCCCGTTTTGGCTGAAAAAAAACTGCCCGAAATTCTGGCCGCGAACGGCTTCAAACTCAAATCTTTCAAAGTCAAAGAACTGACCATCAACGCCATGGAGCTGACGGGCATCACGGATCAAAGCGGAACGCTGTCGATTTCGTCGATGAAGGCCGACTATTCGCTGAAAGATTTGCTGACGGACAGCAAACTGAAATCGCTGAGCATCAGCGGGCTGACCGTAACAGGCGTGCGCCGCGACGACGGCGTGTCTTTGGGGGCTTTCGGCGGATTGCTGGCTTCGTCCGTACAGGTTAAAAAAGGGTTGGAACTGGATTTGCCCAAAATTTCCATAAACAATTCAAAGTTCGTCTTGCAACGGGAACGCGAACAGGAATTGCTGGATGAAAACGGCGAACCGGTTGATGAGACGCTGACGGTTGATTTCTCGGCAACGGGAAAAATGAGAAAATCCATACTGGATATGACTTTTTCGACAAATTACGAATCGCCGCAAATGCGCATGAAAACAACAACCGTGTTGAAAAAGTCGACGGACGAAGCCGAAATCAAAACGGAAATCACAGAGGGCGAGGTTTTGAAACAACCCGCCAAAAAAGCGGCGGGAACAGAAGAAAATCCGGATGAAGAAATGCCGGTTGAAGAAGCTCCGGCCGAAGAACCGCAGGTCATCGGTTCGGTGAACGGAACGATGGAGTTTTCCGTCAAAGAAGGCGTGCTGACGAAAGGCGTCGGCAATCTGGCTTTGAAATCGTCGTCGCAGACTTTGACGCTGGACGGTGAAGTCGTCCCGCAGGAAAAGGGATTCGATTTGAGCTTGAAGCTGAACCGTTCGTTCGAGGACAAGAAAGACGCGGAAGGAAAAATCGTCGGCGATTTGACGATTGAAGCCAAAAATTTGGAAATGAGCGGCAAAGTTCAGAAATTTTCCGGAAAGCTGCCGCTGAAAATCACGGCGTCGTCTTTATCCAGCGGGAACGTGCTGATTCAGCAGCTGAAAGTCGCAACGAATTTGCAGATGGACTGCGAGGATGCCAAATGCCGTTTCAAGCTGCTGGCGCCGATGCCCGTCGCTTTCAACAGCGCGATTGTCAACGGACGGTTCCGCCAGTTCAAATTCTTCCAGCCCGTTACGGTGCGCGTCAATCCCGATCCGAAAGAGGATTTTTTGACAACGGACGGGGGCGCGCTGAATTTCACACTGCCTTTGTCGGGCTTTACGGCTCAGCTGTTCATGGCCGACCAGATTGAAAACAGACAGGTCGGTCTGGCCATGAACGCGTCCAAAATGCATGTGAAAACGAATGTGTTTTCTGCGGGATATTCGGGGGATTTCGCATTCGGCCAATCATACTATACGGATAAAGACGTCAAAGCTTCTGGCGTGCAGGGGGCGTTTACTTTCGATTCCAAGACTTTGCCGTCCGGCCGGATGATGATTGCCGATATCGAAGCCAAGAAAAAGGGCGTTTTGCCGAACTTTTCGGCGGATGTCGTTTTGAAGCCCATGGGAATGGACGAATACAGCGTGAAATCCGCGTTGTCCGTTCAAAACGGACTGGTTGCCGTTTCGGCGGAAGGATCTTATGCGTTGCCGGCGCACAGATGGAATTTGTATGTGAATATACCGAAAGTCATCTTGTCCGAAACGGGATTGCCGATAGAATCTATTTTGCCGTTTATGGCGGACACGCTGTCGAAAAAAACGACGGGCGCGTTTGCCGTAAAGGGACGCGTCGCCATCGAACAGGGAAAAATGACGGGGCCGGTGACCGTTTTGCTGGAAAATGTCGCGACTCAATGGAACGGCGTGGAGCTGAGCGGCCTCAACGGCGTGGTGACTTTGTCGTCGCTGCTGCCGCTGGAAACGCCGGAAAACCAGATGCTGTTCGCCGGCCGTTTGAAGGCGGGCGTGCCGTTCGACAATGCTTTGTTCAATTTCAGAATCATTGCCGACCGCGGTGTTCAGATGGCAAATATGCGGATGCAGTTTGCGAACGGGCAGTTTAAGACAATCAAGTCGTTCTTTTACCCGTACGACGGCAGCGCGTCGGCGATTTTGATGGAAGGAAACGGCATTGATTTGCAGACGCTGACGCGCGAGCTGAAATCGTCGGCTTTGCAGGCGGACGGAACGCTGAATTCGGAATGGAGACTGTCTTTCGGTGAAAAAGGATTGCAGATTGATCAAGCCAAGCTGATAACCAAACTGCCGGGGACGCTTCATTTTGATCCGCCCGCCAAAGTCAGAAAGACCATGGATGCAGACGTTGTCAAATTTTTAAGCGAAGTCATCGTCAAGCAGATGGGCGTGACGGTTCAAGGCCCGATGGACGGGATGTTGACGTTTAAAACGAAAATCGTGGGACATTCGCCGTTGGAACAAAACAACAAAACGGTTCAGTTTGAATTTTCAAACAGTTTCAAAAACATGCTGAAAGACAATGCGCCCGCAACCGATATGCCGTCCGACGTGATGCTGTCGATTCAAAACTTTATGAAATAGCGGAGGAATTATGCGGTTTGGGGAGTTTTCTTTGTACGACGCGGTCGGGGTGGAACTGACCGCTTCCGTCGAATGTCACGGAAAACTCTTGAAAGCCGGACATATATTGGATTCCTCAGATATCGCCGATTTGCGCGCAGCGGGGGTAAAAAAGGTCGTCGGCGCGTTTTACGAACCGTGCGACGTGAGGCCGGAAACGGCGGCGGATATTTTGCTGAAAGCGATTTGCGGCGATTTTTTGCGCTACACCGCTCCGGATGAAAGCGGGTACAGTGCTTTGTACGCGGACAGGGACGGGGTGTTTTTGTACGATACAGAGCGGCTGTTGCGCTTTAACGCTCACAGCGAACAAATCGCGCTGGCGGTGCTGTCGCCGTTTACGCCCGTTTACAAAGGGCAGTTTTTGGGCAATTTGCGCTTGTTCGGAACGGCTTTGCACGAAGATGTTTTAAACGGAGAGACCGCGAAAATATCCGGTGTCGGGCCGTTGTTGAAAATCAACGCGTACGAGTTTCGGAAAATCGCTTACATTCAAACGCAGGCAGGGACGGAAAACGCCAAGCCTTTGGATGAACTGGATCTGATTGAACGGTTCGGTATTTACGGATTTGATGCCGTGTACAAGGATTTGTGCGAACACAGCGTTGACAGAATTGAAAACGCCGTCCGAAACGCGTTGGACGCGGGGGCTGAAGTTGTTTTTGTGCAAAGCGCGGACGCGCCTGCCGACAGAAACGACATCGTTCCCAAGGCGTTTGCGGAATCGTCCGCCGACATCGAACGGATGAACTGGCCGCTGGATGCGGGGATTCCGCTGGTGCTGGCAAAGCGCAAGGACGCATTGCTGATAGGGTATGCCGCGGCGGATTTCCAACGTCCCGCTTTTGACCGCTTGTTGCGTTTTTTGGCAACCAAGTCTTTGCCCGACGCGGATGAATTTCCTTTGCTGACGCAGGGCAGTCTGTCTTTGGAACGGATGGTTCAGCACATGACGGACGAACAGGCGCAAAGCTCGATTGCCGTCGGAAAACTGTCGGACAGCGACAAAATCGCCGTTGTTGTCTTGGCTGCGGGCGCGGGACGCAGGATGCCGGGGACGAACAAGCTGCTGGAAACGGTCGGCGGGCAAACGATGATTGAACACGCGGTCGAATCGGCGCTGATGTCCAAAGCCGAATATGTCGCCGTTGTAACGGGCCATGACGCGCAAAGAATTGAACGCAAGCTGTCGCAATACGACGTTAAAATCGTGCGCAACGCGGATTATTCGTCGGGCGTTTTGGGGTCAATTCGGTTGGGATTGTCCGTATTGCCGCCCGATGTGATAGGGGCGGTCGTTCTGCCTGCGGACATGCCCGCGTTTCAGTCCAAACACATTGACGGCTTGATTGATTTGTTCGACGTGTCGGCGGCGCGCAGGCCCGTTGTGATGCCGTCGTTCAAAGGCGTGCGGCACAATCCCGTTTTATGGCCGCGCGATTTGTTCAAGGATGTGAAAATCGTTCCCGAAGATTCGCATTGGACGCCCGCGCTGATAGAACATACGGACTATATCGTCGAAATGAAAATGGATGACGATTTGCCGTTGACCGATATAAACACTTTCGGCGACCTGTCCGCTTTTCTGGCAAAAATGGACTATGTCGCCGAAGCTGAAAAAGATTTGGAAGCGTTGCTGAAAAAGCCTTAACCGGCTTCGGGAACGCGCAGATGGAAATGTTCCTGTTCTTCGTTGTTGAGCATGGAAACGGCCGAACAATAGTCCGCCCACGCTTCGATTGAATCGTTCAATCTGTTGAGGATGAACGTTTCGACGCTTTCCCCTGCCGTTTGCGCTTGCGCTTCGATGGTTTCGTAAAGCGAGTCATCCAAAACCAGCGGAATGACTTTACAGCGCGATGAAGTTAAACCCATAACCGACCCCTTGTCGTTTGTTTGATTGTTTATCCCACTATAGAGAGGAACGACTCGGCAAATCCAGAGAAATTTTCAAAATCAATAAAAAAATTTTAAATCAAAAGGCGAAAAACGACTCGGAACGCCGAAGAAATAAAGCTTTTTTGACTCATGAGGGGAATCAACGAGTCGCACGTTTCAAAAAAACGAAAAACGGGAACAAATCAAAAACAAACGCCGCTTTTAAACCGCAGAGTCTGACGGTAAAAACGAAACATCTAAAAGTAAGCATATTTTGATTGATTAAAAACAGCCGCCTTTCGGTTGAAAGGGCGGCTGTCGGAAAGTGTTTTTTTATTTTGCGGCTTGCAGCATAAAGTCCGTGACGCGCTGTGAAAACGCCGCGGGGTCGCCGATAGGTTCGCCTTCGATGATTTTGGCTTGGTCGAACAAAACTTGAATCATCGCGCGGGTCGCGTCCGATTTGTCGCCCGCCGCGACCTTTTGCGCCAGCAGTTTAATCAGCGGGTGGCGCGGGTTCAAATCGAAATAATGCGTCGAAGCGTACAGCGTCGGCTGGTTGTGCTGTTTCATCAGGCGTTCCAAGTGAATGGACACTTCGCCGTCGCCCGCCGACAAAGCCACGGGGCTTTTGGTCAGGCGTTCGGTCGAACGGACTTCCTTGACTTCGTCGCCGACGACTTCTTTGGCGAAAGTTTTCAGCGCGTCCATGTCGGCGTCGGGCGCCTTTTCGTCCGCGTTGCCGTCGATTATCGGGAAGTTCGCCAAATCAACCGCGCCCGCCTGCACGGATTTGATTGTTTTTTCCTTGTACTGCGTCAGCCCCTGCGGCCAAAATTCGTCAATCGGGTCGGTCAAAAGCAACACTTCCAGCCCGCGCGCGGCAAAGCCCTCCAACTGCGGATTGTGGCGCAAAACGCTCAAGTTGTCGCCCGTGATGTAGTAAATGCTTTTTTGGTCGGCTTTCATGCGCGAAATATAGGCGTCAAGCGTGGTCAATCCCTCGCCGTTCGTGGAATAGAAACGGCACAGGTCGGCGATTTCTTCGCGGTTCGATTGGTCTTCAAACAAGCCTTCCTTCAGCACTGCGCCGAAAGCGTCCCAGAATTTCAAGTAGTCCTGTTCGTTTTCGGAACGTTTTTTCAGCTCGCCCAAAATGCGGCGTGTTACACCCGTTTTGATTTTCGCCAGCACGGGCGTTTTTTGCAGCATTTCGCGGCTGACGTTCAGCGGCAATTCCTTGGTGTCGATGATGCCCTGCACGAAACGCAGGTAGTTCGGCAGAATGTCGGGCGTTTGGTCGGTGATGAAAACGCGGTTGATGTACAGCTGAATCTGCGCGTTGCGGTTGGGCTGAAAGATGTCGAACGGCGTTTTCGTCGGAATGAACATCAAAGCCGTGTATTCGATTGTCCCCTCGGCGCGGTAATGCAAAGTGTCCCACGGGTCGTCGAACGCTTTGGAAATGTGGCGGTAAAAGTCGTTGTACTGCTTTTGCGTGATTTCGGCTTTGTTGCGCGTCCAAAGCGCGCTTGCCTGGTTGATTGTTTCCGTTTCGCCCAGATAGTGCATGACGACGGGGAATGAAATGTGGTCGGAAAACTGGCGCACAATCGTGCGGACGTCGCCCGCTTCGGAATAATTGTAATGGTCGGGTTTCAAAAACAGCTTGACCTGCGTGCCGCGGGGAACGTCGGCTTCTTCTGCGACGGTGAAATCGCCGTGTCCCGTCGAAGTCCACAGCCAGCCCTGTTCTTCGCCCGCTTTGCGGGAACGGACTTCAACCTTTTCCGCCACCATGAACGCGGAATAAAAGCCCACGCCGAACTGTCCGATAATGGTCGCGTCCTTTTGCCGGTCGCCCGTCAGGTTGTTCAGAAATTCGGCGGAACCCGAACGGCCGATGCTGCCCAAATCCTTAATCAAATCATCGCGGTTCATGCCGATGCCGTTGTCGGCGATTGTCAGCGTGTGCGCGTCTTTGTCGGGGGTGATGTCTATTTTGAATTCGCCGCCCTCTTTGGCGATGTCGGGGCGGGTAATCGCCGCATAGCGCAGTTTGTCGCACGCGTCGGACGCGTTTGATACCAGTTCGCGCAGAAAAATATCCGTGTTGGAATACAAAGCGTTGACGACAATGTCCAAAACTTTGCCGACTTCCGCCTGAAATTGCATTTTTTCTTCAGCCATAGACATAAACCTCCTTGTATCTGACCGCCCTTTTACTTATGTTTTAAGGACTGTTTTTTCAAGTCCCGCAAAGGAAAAAAACAATGGCTTCGGTTTTAAGCGCGCTTTTGGGTCCCACGAATACGGGCAAAACCTATCTGGCGGTCGATAAAATGCTGTCGCACAAAAGCGGCATGATCGGCTTTCCCCTGCGTCTGCTCGCCCGCGAAAACTACGACAAAATCGTGCGCAGAAAGGGCGCCGAGGCTGTCGCGCTGATTACGGGCGAAGAAAAGATTTTGCCCAAAAATCCGTCCTATTTCGTCTGCACGGTCGAAGCCATGCCGCTGGAACGCCCCGTGTCGTTTCTGGCGGTGGACGAAATCCAAATGGCGGCCGACCCCGAACGCGGGCATATCTTCACCGACCGACTGCTTCACGCGCGCGGCGTCAGCGAAACCATGTTTTTGGGCGCGGAAACAATCCGCCCTTTGCTGAACAAGCTGCTGCCCGACTGCGCGATTGAAACCCGCCCGCGGTTTTCCAAGCTGACCTATACGGGGGTCAAGAAAATCACCCGATTGCCGCCGCGTTCGGCGATTATCGGCTTTTCGCTGCAGGACGTGTACGCGCTGGCGGAGCTGATTCGCCGTCAAAGGGGCGGCGCGGCGGTCGTCATGGGCGCGCTCAGCCCCCGCACGCGCAACGCGCAGGTCGAGATGTTTCAGTCGGGCGACGTCGATTATCTGGTCGCGACGGACGCGATAGGCATGGGCTTGAATCTGGAAGTCGAACACGTCTGCTTTACGTCCCTGCGCAAATTCGACGGGCAAAGGATGCGGATGCTGACCCCTGCCGAGCTGGCGCAAATCGCGGGGCGCGCGGGACGCTATATGACCGACGGCACGTTCGGAGTCGCTGCCGAAGCAAGCGTTCTGACGCAGGATGTCATCGACCGAATCGAGGAACACCGCTTTGAACCTTTGGCGGGATTGTATTGGCGCAACCACGACATCAAAACGACGTCGACCGACGCTTTGCTGTACGGTTTGGGCAAACGGCCGACGCTTTCGGGGCTTGTCGGCGCGCGCAAAGCCGACGACCAGCTGGTTTTGGAAGAGCTGTTGCGCGACGAATCGGTCAAAAAGCTGGCGGACACGCCCGCGGCGGTCGAACTGCTGTGGAACGTCTGCCAAATTCCAGATTTCGGAAAAGTGTCGCCGCAGGCGCATGCGCGCTTGTTATCGCAGATTTATCGGGCTATACTGACGAACGGTTGCCTGTCGCAGGACTGGTTCGCCAAGCAGGTTGCGCGCTTGGACAATACGAACGGCGACATTGATGTCATCACGGGACGTATTGCAGGAATCAGAATTTGGACGTATATTGCTCAGCGCAAAGGCTGGATTGAACAATCCGCGTTCTGGCAGGACAAAACCCGCGCCGTCGAGGACAAACTTTCCGACGCTTTGCATCAAAAGCTGACTCAACGGTTCGTGGACAAGCGAACCTCTATTTTGGTAAAAGGTATGAAAACACAGGTTGAATTGGTAACGGAAATCGACGAAAACGGAAACGTCGTCGTCGAAGGACAGGAAATCGGAAAGCTGGAAGGATTGCGCTTTCAGCCGATTACGGGCGAAGGCAAATATGCCGACCGCGTTTTGATGAATGCCGCGGAAAAAGCGCTGAATGCGGAATTCCATGCGCGCGTCGCGGCAATCTCCGCCGCCCCCGACGAAGAATTTGCGTTGGAAAACAACGCGGCAATCCTGTGGAAAGGGCAGCTGCTTGCCAAAGCGGTCAAAGGACGCGATTCTTTGCATCCCTCTGTTGCCGTTTCGGCGCATGAAACGCTGGACGCCGCTTTGATTGAACAGGTCAAAGCCAAAGTGACGGGCTGGCTGGAAGTATACCTTGCCAACAAAATCGCACCGCTGTTCACGGCTTTGCGCACGCTGGACGAAGAACACGCGTCGGGCGCGGCGCGCGGCATTTTGTGGCAGGTCGCCGAAGCGTTCGGCACGATGCCCCGCGGCATTGTCGCCGATTTGATTAAAGGTTTGAATGAAGCCGACAAAAAAGTGCTGGCGAAAGCGGGATTGCGATTGGGGCACGATTACTTGTTCTTCCCGATGCTGCTGAAGCCCGCGGCTCAGCGCGTTTTGGCGATTTTGTGGAAGATTTGGAACGACAAAACCCAATACGCGACGGGCTTTGCCACGGACGGCAAAATGTCGTTCGCCGTCGAACGCGGCGTTCCCCGCGCTTTGTATCTGGTGCAGGGCTATGCGGCGACGGGCGCGCGCGCGATTCGCGTCGACGTGATGGAACGCTTCACCGCCAAACTGCGCGAAGTAACGCGTCAGGACAAGGGCAAACCGCAAGTATTGCCTTTGGAGCTGCTGTCTTTGGCGGGGCTGAAGCGCGACGAAGCCGAGGAAGTGTTCGGCTATCTGGGCTTCAAGGTCACCAAGGAAACGCAGAAAACGACCGTCGGCGAAGAAACAAAAGAAACGGAAGTGCTGATGATTCAGCCGAAATTCCGCAAGCCCAAAGCGCAAAAAGCGGACGAAAAGCCCGTTGACATGTCGTCGCCGTTCGCGGCTTTGGCGGCTTTGCGCAAATAATGGGCGTCCGCATTGACAAATGGCTGTATTGCGCGCGGTTTGCGAAAACCCGCACCGAAGCGCAACAGCTGTGTCATGCGGGGCATGTCGCTTTGAACGGCGAAAAAGGATTCAAAACTGCGCGGGATTTGCAAATCGGGGACGAACTGACAATCCTGCGCGGTTCAATGCGCTTTCACATTAAAGTAACGGGCTTTGCCGAAAAACGGGTCGGCGCGCCGATTGCCCGCACATTGTACGAATATCTGTCCGAACCCGAAAATTTACAGCCGCCGAAAGCCATGGTTTTTGAACGCCGCGACGCGGGCGCGGGGCGGCCGACCAAGCGCGACCGCCGCGCGCTGAACAGGCTGAAAGGCAAGTTTTAGGGTCTAAAAAAACGTCATTGCAAACCCCGCATGGGGTGAAGCAATTATTGACTTCGCTTTTGCGGTTGGCTGTCTGCAAATGGATTACTTCATCGGGCAATGCCCTTCTTGTGATGACAGAATTACTGATAACACAAAAAAACATCGGCGGATTTCTCCGCCGATGCTGTTCAAATTGTTAATAAGGGCA